>PPCM01000379.1_pt1 | contig 45898 bp, 30 predicted proteins | sample 1555541 | NCBI WGS metagenome assembly PPCM01 (sample SAMN05284479, study PRJNA326546) | Marine sediment metagenome, whole genome shotgun sequencing project. | isolation source: marine sediment | place: Germany: Wadden Sea | collected 2012-09-05
GTAGCTTACCTTTTGCGTGCGCGTCGGGCACTGGGATGGGGGGGACGTCGGATCGAAGGGACATTGCTTAGATAAATCGAATTGTGGTATTAATAAGCAGGGTACGGTTCGCCAGGGTGCAGCTCGTGCCACCAGCGGTATAAATAAATGCCTTCGTCTCTCTGCACGTTCAGATAGGTATTCGAACGCTCACGCTTAGCGGCATCCTCATCTCCCTGAAGCGCACTCAGGCGTTCCACAGACATGGAGCGTTGGTTGGCACGGGACTGATCTTTGACACGTAGCAATGTGGTTATCCATGCCTTTCGAGTGCCAATGACCGGGCTTTTAAAGGCTTCAGTAATTCGTTCAGCCATTTCTTCGTAGCCGATATCACCGGTCGCATACAGCTTAGTCATCGAACTCCATACGTTTCGAATGTTCGCGGGCATGCTACTGTCAGCCATGTTGATCGCTAAAGTCTTCGGCAAGCCTTCTTGAATCGGCATAAAGTCCTCAACCGCTTTGGGTGGCCTCGCTCCGCTAATCACAGGCACCCAACCGGCTCTCTGAGCGAACTCTTCACTCATACGGTGCGACGACAGGAACCGTAGAAAATCCAAGCACCAGTCAAAGTGCGGGGTTTGCTTATTGATGGCGAGAGGCACGCCACCCTTCGCATCGGCCTCCGATGCACGCATGGTGAGAATGTTGGACCACCGCTCTCCTTCAGCGGGAAAGGGCTCCGAGGCAATTTCAATTTTAAAGCGGTCCTTCGGATCATCCCTCTGTTCGATGCCCTGATAAATACTCGTGGCATCCCATCCTCCGGTGCTCAACATGGCAGCCTGCCCCAGCACAAAGCGACGCTGTGCCTGTTCACGATCCAGCCCCAAGTACCCTTGTGGGTAGAAGGCCGTAATCGCATCCATGAAATTAAAGTATTCACGAACAAATGGGCTATCAAAATTCCAAACCCCACGCTCAAAGCCAATCAGGGTTTCCAAAGCCGCCAGACTCCCTCCAGGCTCAATACTCAACTCTTCCCAAATCCCTGACATGAATTCCCACTCATAGAGCACTGAAAAGTTATTTTGAGAATAACTACTGCCTGCAATCGGAACGAGGTAGCCGATATCACGCCCCGACGCATAGGCTTGGATCGCATGGCAATAGAGGAAGAGCTGCCCTAATGTCTGTGGGATTTGATCGTTCGCCAGCCATTCGAGACCTGAGGCTTGACTTAAGTATCCGTCAGGATTGGAGCCCGTCCGCCAAACGCCCTCAAGCCAATCCGGCACATTCTCTTGCTGAGCCGCATCGAGGGCAAAGGCCTTGGCCTCTTCGAGTATGCTCAGGTTATAAATAATCCGGGTTCCGCCCCAAGTGCTCACGGGAATCGCATAGTAGTCGCTAAGAACCGACTCGTAGCCACCTTGCAGACCGTCGAAGAAAGTATCGCGCCACGCTGTCTGACTCAATTCACGGGAAAACTCTTCAGAGAGGTCAGACAATTGATATTCGACCGCATTGTAAGGGTTCGGCGCTTCGACGTATTCACCCAAGGGCGTATAAAACTTAGCAAGGGCATTCCCTTTGACTAGGTTGGATTCTTTCTTCACCGCGATATCAGGCGCCGTTCCACTGATCAGGTGGACATTCATAAACTGCTGGTACACTCGTTCTGAAATGGGCGTCTGCATCACTGTCACCCCCGCTTCTTTCACTTGGGGAAGATTGTTATATTCGTCGATGACCCACTGCATCGCCTCTCGGAAACCAGGCTCGAGTTGCCAGTGAGCCACACGAATCACACTCGCCCCCTCTCCGTCCTCTCCACTCCCGACGCTACCAGAGACATTATAAAAGCGAACCGCACTCACGACGAAGGCGCCGACCAGAATAAAGACGGCGATCCAGTTAGGGTTAAATTTTGAAAAAACTTTTTTCATGATAAGACAGTATGTCGAATTTAACGGCCAAGCCCCAGGTCGGACAGTTCCGGTATCTCGATATCCGCATCAGGATGCGCCTTCGCGATTTTAATCACGCGCTCCCGCGCGACAGTGCCGTAGATACTGCGCGGATAATTTTCCACCAATCTGGAGAACACACGTGCCGCCACAAAGTCCTCGCCCGCTTCTTGCGCCAAAAGACCGAACTGCCACAGCGAACCATCCGCCTCCGCCGAACGAGTAAAGCCTAGCTCCATCGCGGTCTCATAAGGTTTAAGCGCCGCTGAAACATCACGCGCGTAGAAGGCATATAAATGCGCTTGAAATTGCGACATGGCGCTAAGCCATGGAGAATTCGGCTGCAGCTCCATTTCCTCGTCCAATAGTTGAATCGCCGCATTCACTTGCTCGAGCTCAAAACTTTGCGCCATGCTCTGAGCGAGAAAAACGGTCGCACGTGCCGACATATCCGAATTTGGGAACTGCGCATGCACTTGTTTATAGTAGGCTTGGGCGCTGGGCACATCAGTCGGCTCCCCGAGATAGTCGGAAATTTCGGCGATGCGCCCCAGATCCAACAAGGCGCTTGCGGCATACTCAGACTCCGGGGCATGCGCCACCACCGCTGCGAACAATGACTTAGCCTCTTCAACCGCTTCAGGACTGGAGGGCGCCTTGTGCCAAGCCGCAAGCCCGAGCGCATAGGTCGCCACTACCCATTGCTCCGACGACTGAGACACTTTCGGTTGTGCCTCACTCAGGATTTTATAGGCCAGCTCAAAATCAAAGATTCGCATGGAATCCAAGCCAGCCTCCACCTGTCCCTCAATCGGCATGTGAGCCAACTCGTTCTGATCCGAGCATCCAGTCCAAAAGCTCAGCGCACAAAGCGCCATCAAGGCACAAACAATATGGCTACGAAAGAGATACACACAAGGCATGGCGGGTTTCGGGTAATGGGGAAGCATCGGATCACACTATAGCTGAGTCGAAGGCGGATCGACTCGTCAAAAACAACTCAACCTATTCACAGAGGAATCGGTGAATCCAGACAATTACAATAGAAAAAAGCATCCTTCGTAAGCACTCCTCAATAGAGATCGGTTTGCTCGGCTCAGGCCGCGAAAAACATCTAATCCCGCAAATATGACATTTTTTTGAGCATTCCTCCCATTCATTTATTGATAATTTAAGCTAGAATAGAACCCATCGAGTTAGAAATCGACCTGAACCGAACCCCACACATCAAAATGGATAAAAATACACCCGCACTCGTAAAGCGTTTTGCATTCGCATTGGCGCTGACTCTTCTCGCCAGTAGCGTCAGTGCCGCAATTTCAACCTGGGACGGGACCTCCGCCGATGGCAACTGGGACACCGCAGGAAACTGGGATAATGGCGTGCCCGGCACCTCGGATCAAGCGATCATCAGCAACGGCGACACCGTCACTAAAACCGGCGACCTTACCCTCGATAATAATTCCACCGTCGACGATGGCCTTCAGCTCACCAACGGAACCCTCAACGTTACCGGGAGCTTCAGCAACACGATCCCCACTTATACCGATAATGCTAACATGGTCAGCCAACTGGGTGTGAGCGATGGCTCTACTACCGGCACCCTAACAGTCGGCGGCACCTACACCTTAGGTTACAAAAGTTCAGGATCAACAAGATACGCTACCTTAGACATCTTTGAAGGTAGCTCCCTCACCGCAGCTGACTTCATCGGCCGTAACCGTTCCTATGGCACCGTGTCGCAGAATGGTGGCTGGAAACTCAACGTATTGGGAGGCAGCGTGGCTATCACCGACACCTTCAATTTCTCCGATGGCTCTGAAAGCGGCAATGGCAGAGGCATCTTCACAATCGGCAACCTAGGCACCGCAACTGGCGGCACTGTTAACATTGCCACCATGAGTTCTGACTGGACTGATCTCGCGGGCCACTACGTGCTCTTCAACGACAGCCTCGGCTCGCTTACCTTCGGCAAGACCAACTACGCAAACATCGCCGATGTCCAAGACCTCATCGATAACGATTTCATCCGCAAGGACGGAGGAATCACCGGCGGGTTCAGCATCATCGACAACGGCACCTCTTGGACAGTCGCCGTCCCTGAGCCAGGCACCTATGCCTTGCTTGCAGGTTGCTTCGCACTGGCCTCAGTGATGATTCGCCGACGCGCTTAGTTTAATTTTTCATTCGGGTTATTATAGGGTAAAGGTGCAGTGCTTCGGCACTGCGCCTTTTTTTGGGGTTCATTCTCGATGATCTAAAATACCTGCATACAGTGATACCAATCATGCACAATTTACTTCTAGCTCCTCTCACAGTTGCGCAGCTCACACGCATCCTAGAGTCCACCGCTGGCCGGGACTCACTCCCCTTATTCGGTGATACACGATGGACTGCGCTACGAACCAATCCATTTGTGCAGCATTGGTTCGCGCCACTCCTTGCGCGGGTCAAAGCCCAATCAAACGAGCCGCTGCCTGCGCTCACCGACGCCCGCTATCAGGACTTCTTCCGAGACGGCACGCGACTCCCCTTTGAGACGATCTATTTCGAACGCCGTCGTCAGTTAGGGCAGACCGCAATCGCCCTATTACTGAACAACGATCCCAACACCCACGATCTGCTGTTACCCTCGTTTCTGCACAAGCTCAACGACGTACTCGACGAAAGCTCGTGGGCACTGCCTGCTCACATCAACTCACCCTCCGGCAAAGATCCACTTGCGGTGGATCTCATTGCTGCCGAAACAGCCAACAATCTGGCTGAAATGCTCGCCACCCTGAATTCAGTGATCCCAACCGAACTGGCGACGCGTATTCAAGATCGACTCCACTGCCAGATTTTCGAAAACTATGTCAACCGCGAGCCCGCCTTTGGTTGGACGACCCTCGAAAACAACTGGAATGCTGTCTGTCACCAAGGCGTGCTAGGCGCGGCCTTGACTATCGGGAACGACCACGAGTTGGTCGCTCGCATGCTCGTCAAAGCCGCCGCCGCCTTGCCCAAATTCCTAACAGGCTACTACGACGACGGCTCGACTTCAGAAGGGCCAGGCTATTGGTCCTACGGCTTTGGTTGGTTCAGCGAACTCAATGCGCAGCTCGAACATCGCACCGCTGGACAACTTTCATTCTTCCAGGATGAACCAAAAATAGCTCGAATTGCCAAATTTGCTCCGCAGATGAGCTTAAGCCAAAGCCATCTGGTCAACTTTTCAGACAGTCCCCAAAAAGGCATTCTAAACCCATCACTGCTCAGCTACCTCGGTCAACGACTCGACGACTCGATGCTACAGCAACAGGCAGTCGCGCTCTACCAATATCAAGCCACGAAGCAATTCAACTTCGACGAACTGCGCCGCGACTTTTTCCACCTCTCACGTCTGGCACTACGCGCCCCCACGGCCCCCACGGCCTCGCAAGCGATTACGATAGAGCAAGCCGACGTGTATTTCCCCGACTATGGCGCCATCGTTACACGCGGCACCGACTCACAAGGCCACCGATGGGAGTTTGCCGCAAAAGCCGGCCACAATGCTGAGCACCACAATCACAACGACTGTGGCTCGTGGCTGCTCAACATCGACAGCTGCCCCTGCATGCTGGAAATCGGATCGCCCGAATACGTCAAAGCCTTTTTCAGAGCTGAAACACGCTACACCTTTCTCGCCACACGTTCACTCGGCCACTCCGTGCCTTACGTCAATGGATACGAGCAAGCTGTCGGCCGCGAATTTGCCGCCAAGGTGTTGCACGCCGATGTCGGCAAGGATCGAGTCGAATTTAACATTGATCTGACACATTGCTATCCAGCCGAAGCAGGCTGCAACAAACTACATCGTCACTGGGTGCTCAATAAAACTGCAGGCATACTCACAGTGAGCGATCGTTACGAACTCAAGCAAGCAGGCCCCTTTGAGTCCATACTGATCACCTCGCCCCACACGTCACGCGACACAACCGATGCGATCATCGCACTAGGCAGCACTCGCATTCGCATTCATCCGAAGGCAGGCACACAGATCACTGCACTCGAAGGTTGCGCATATAGAGACCACCATGGCAGCGATGCATCCATCACACGCATACGATTCAGAGCCGACGAAGAGTCCATCAGCGGCACACTTCAATATACCATTCAGGTAGAGCGTGAAAGCAGCGATACTATTCGACGCCCTGAAAATGCTTTTTGAGAAGCTCGCCTTCCAACATGATGCTCACGTGGCCATCGACGAAGAGGCACTTAATGCCATCGCCACCCGCAGCGCGCCAACGCAAGTATCCACCTGAACCGTCCCGATCTCGACCACGGGGCAATACAGGAGACTCGCCTCCCTTATACGGATACCAGATGCCACTGACCCCCCACACCGTGGGATGTGTATTTCCATTACCCATTTGAGTCGCATCCGTCATGAGTACTTGCTCTCCAGGACGTTGCGGGCTCATTCGATGCACCAATTTCTCAAGATCTCCAACTTTAGGAGCATTTTCTTTATCGTTCCAGTCTTGCAGGTCTCCCATGAAATTAGGATTGGCTCCAAAATGACAGGTCCCCTCTTGGTTCTCAGCACTCGGATCTTTGAATACCTCCGAACGCTCACTCTCCTTAACACTTCCATAGGTATTCTTGGATGTTCCAGTGTAGTAAGGGGCGAGTATAGTCACAAACGAGGATTCGTTCACGACTGCCGGGGGGAATCGGTTGGAATTATCCATCGCAAACATGTCGATCATCACCCCAATTTGCCTCAAATTACTCAGACCTCTTACATTATTCGCATTCTCCCTCACAGAACCAATCACGGGGATGAGGATCGCAGCTAGCACACCGATAATGCCAATCACAGTTAACAGCTCAATGAGAGTAAACGCGCCACGTGAAGAATGTGACGACGATGAAGCCGGGGCAGTTTTCATAATGATCAGTGTGTATTAAGTGACTATTGATTATCTAACACGAACTATTTCATACACTAAGGTGGGTGCACGTTCGTCTGAAATGGTTTGCGCGGTGAAAACAATGTTGTTCTCGGAATCGAATTCAAAGGGAACCTCTGCAATGCGAGCCCCATTCAGTGCGACCGCATACACTTTAACCGATCCTGCGGAATTCGGCACAATGATCTGAGCGGAACCACGACGAACCATCCGTTTGTCTGAACCCGCATCCAGTAAAGTAAACATACTGGGCTCTGCAAATGTCAGCCCCTCGCTCAGCACATTCGTGACGTGGAGGACCACAAGACGTTCAGAGGTCTCAATCGGTTGATTATCGACTGAGCCTAAGAAGATCGTTGTGGGACCACCTGTCACATTTCTGACGAAACTTTCATCCAGTGACGCGGTAGTGAAAATGACTGCCTTGCTTTTAGGTGTCTTGACGAGGAAATTACCCTCATTTCTCAGCAACACTTCGACGCCTGGCTGCGTGACTTCATAGGATCCTTGGCGACTCTGTTCGGCAAATTCTGTATTCAAAGCTTCGCTATCCGCATCCGCATCGTAGCGCGATGAGATACGCTTTGTCAGTCCCAAGTAAGAGTAATTATCCGCAAAGATCGGAGGTGTTTTGCCCAGCACAGAAACATCTACATCGCCCTGAGAATAAACAGAATCTTCAGCGCTTTCGGCAGGCCCGGCTCCTGTGCGAGCAGCAAAAGCCAGCTCTTTGTTGACGGTAAAGACCGCTTCGTCTTCAAACTCCGGAACCTCTTTACGCAACCAGAGCATACCAATCATATATTCTGTCAATACACCGATCGGATCTTGGCTAATGTCAAAGCCCTTGGCGGTGGTATTGCCGATCACATACCCACGGCCATGTGCCCAAGCAAAGCGAAAGAGTCCATCAAAACCCTGTAATGCAGCGTAAGTCCCCATGATCGGACCGCCCTCTCCACGATATTGATTCGGGTAGGTGTAGTTAAATTCGGTGATCATGAAAGGTTTGTCCTGAATACGAGAGGTAAACATCCAGCGCGGCATCACAGCCATGTTCGCCGTCGCATTGCGTTGCCCGATGCTATATGGGAATTTCCATGGCCCCTTCGGGAAGCTCGGATGATCGAGATAACCGTGATTATCGACGTAATCATACTCCGCACGAATGGGGGTCTGCGCGTAGTGAGTCTTCCAATTATTCCCGGTCAGTAAAGCCTTCACACCCAGGTCTTCTTTTAGGAAGCGCATCATTTCAGCATCCGAAGCCATTTGCTTCATCGCTAAATATTCATTAAACGCCGTATTGGCTTCAACTTCCCCATTGGTCGGACGTGGATTGCTTTCGAGCCAGACCTTGAAGTCCGCAAAATACATGTCACGCACTTTGGCATTGGAGTTAATGAAGGCCCAGATCGTATCCTCATTCACTGGACAAATCGAAAATAATGCGGGGTCTTCTGCCCAAGTCATGCCGGTGTAAGGATTCACATGCGTCAACATATCACGAGCAAAGCGCTTCCACTCGTTCATGGCGTCTTCAGAAATGGGTATCAATGCTTTGAAAACAGAAACGTTGTTGCCGTTAATCTTAGCCATTTCCTCATTGCGAATCGTCCGCACGGTGAACATGTCGATTGAAATATAGAGCCCCTGCTCCTTCATCGCATGAAACATATAATCGAGCTGATCAAATTTGTCCTCCTTAATCATGTATCGACTCGGCCCCCAACCACCGGTCAGCTCGACGTCATAGTGATGAAAGCGAACGGCATTATAACCCAACTGACGAAAACGCAAAGCCAGCGCATCCGCTTCATCTTTGGGCAGGAAATTAGCCGAAAAGTTCAGATTGGGTCCAAAGAATCGGACGTCCTCATCGGGCTTATCTGCAAACGCAAAATGCCCCTCGGGTGTCGCAATGACGGGGCCAAGCTGCCCTGCGGGAGCGAGGTTCCATTGCGAGAAGTCCAACACGCTTCCGGACTCTACCGTCATCGGAGTATCTAGCAGCGCCCAATCCTTGCCCGGCTTCATAACAAACTTTTCGATGCGCGGGAGTGGCACGTAGGCATTACTCAAGGTCGCCGACAGCACCATCCATGCAGATTGCCCCGTAGACTTGAAAGCCACGTTCGCAACAGGCTTATTTTGTAGATTAAAGCGTGATGCATACAGAGCAAAATTAAACTCGTCCGTGGATGCGCGCCAAGCCACTGCAGCATTATCCGCAGCAAACGGACTACGCCAGTTACCCACGTCGCGCCCTCCTTTGACGTCAATGACTTGCTCACTGCCATCCTGATAGTTGACCACCAATTGACCAACGTCATCACGCGAAGTCGTGGATGTATGCAGTAAATACAGATAACGCATCGCCGACGTATCCGCCACTTCGACTGTTTGGCTAGTCAGGTTGGATGTCGTAGGCTCCTCTGAAAGCACGAGCACTTCCTGCCCGCCTCTGAGGATTTGAAACGGAATGTCGCCAGCAACTTTGGGCTCCTTAGCAAATTCCACCAAATCCAGACGCGGCCCGAGATTCAACCATCCCTTGCCCTCCCCCGCTTTCTCATCCACAAAACTGCGATTCGCCACTGTGCCCATTGGCAGTTGATGAAAGTGGTTCGGCTCAAGGCTCACTGTCGCCTCAAACGAACTAGTACGAATATCCCCCTTGCTCGGGCTATACGACAAACGCACAAAGTACTTCGAATCATTGTATTTACGGGCGTCTTGCACCGAGATGCTTAATTTGCCCGTAAAGACCAATTGTCCCGCCTTGGTCGGCACGACCACACGCTGAGCGTGGTAGGTGCCCAAGTCTGGATCGCCGGAAAACTCCAAGGGCAGCTCAACGGCCTGGCCATCCACGATGATTGCCTGACCACCAAACTCTTTAACTGTAAGTCCACAAGATAGCGCCAACACATTGGTCGGCGTGCCTTCCGGACTCGTGGCCAAAGTCTTCATTTCGTAGCCGTTGGCTGTCTTGGTGAAATCACTTTGAAAATTAAACAGAAACGCATCATTTGCGCCCTTCAACACACCCTCAAAATGCCCCTCACTCGACTGCTCCACTGCGAAGTGACTGCGCGCGCGCCACTTCTTGTCCATATGCATGGTTTTCCACTGCGTGCCACCAACAGACAGAGTGCCATCTTGCGAGATCTTCAGATGATTCTGGGCAGAGGCAAACTGCAGGATCATGCAACTGATAAGCAGAAGTAAGGGTATTTTCATCATATGATTTTTATTAGACACGCATCACGCGATCCTCTGGAGACGGTGAACGCCTAGAATGAGTTTTCAGTTAAGGGTCGCGCTCGCTTCAAACTGACTGCTGGTAATTTCACCTTTGCTCGGATTATACATGAGGCGGACAAAGAACTTAGTATCATTATACTTACGCGCATCGACGATCAACACATCAAAGCCGCCCTTAAAGATAAGATCCCCGGCACTCGTTGGCACAGAGACTGAATACGCATACTTGATTGCGACCGTGTCCTTCCCCGAGTATTCGACCGGAAGTTCAATCGGCTTTCCATCTAATAGAATCGACTTTCCGACGAAATCGTCAGTATTCAAAGTGCCTTGATACGCGAGCATCTTACATGGAACACCTTCGGGATTTGAGACCACACCAGTAATCTGGTAATCTGTTCCAACTGGTGCATAATTTATATCGAAATCAAACAGGGTGCTCCCCGAACGTTTGAACGCGCCCTTATAATTTCCGTTCTCCGACGACTCGACCACAAAGTATTTCTCCTGAGTCAATGGACTCCACTTCTGATCCATAAAAAGTGTGTGCCAAGTCGTATTGCCCGCAGTCAGCACCCCCTTGCTTGAAACGTTCATTGGCTGCTGAGCAGAAGCGAAAGGTGCGACCGCCAAAGCGGCCAAGAGTAATAGGCAAAATTTCATCATTTTCTGTATTTTATTAGATGGGGGAGGAATTTGACAGCATTACGAAACCACAGCTCTAAACGAGACATCGGAGTGGTAACTTGTGTCCATTCTACCCCAAAAAGTAAAAAATCAGAATAGGCGGAATGATCAAAGAAATGTCATATTTGCACTCAAAGAGCTTTAGATCGGTCACAGGAGTCCGACCGCGCCATACACATGACCGAAAAAGGCCTAATTAACGGCCTTCATCTTCATGCTTTTTCGCATCAAAGGCTGCCTTATCTGCAAGCGAAACATGCCCTTCAACCATACCATTGTCCAATGGGTTATCAATACGGGCGGCCAAGTCACGGAAGAGCTTACGTATATCAATCAAACCACCGATCAAGAACCAGACTGTCGAAACAATGCCCAGTAAGGCCGTCACTACCAGACTGGTAATAAAGAAATACTGACTCCAGGCCTCCGAAGACCAGGGCGAGAACATGTTCCAAATCAGAACGCCGACAAAACAAAGACCGAACTTATAAACAATGGCATAGCCAAACACTGACCAGGTGATAATTTTGTCACCACGAGTGTATTCCGGCGTGATACCAACCAGCTTTTTGATCGCGTTGTGAACAGTCCATTTGAATGGCTCCTTGTATTCATGCGCCACATCATACTCGCCTCGGTGCAACAAACGATCGAGATTGTAAGGCTTCCGTTGCGTAATCAGCGACCCCAATACATAGGCCACAATACCGCTGATCATTGCCATAAAATACATTTCATAAGAATTGATCGGGAATTTCACCGCGCTCATTTCCCACGCGATATATGGATTGAACGGGCTCGAAACAGTTTCAAGAAAGTTACCGACAGGCACACTCCAACTATTCGCATCCAACCACGGATAGACCGTTTCAGCCCAATTACGCTGCATGAACAATCCGACCAGTGAAAATCCTGATCCAAAAATGAGTGCCCCGAAGGCACCGGTGGTCGTGCCAAATCGACTATACAGACCAAAAATCATAATGGGACCCGCCCCTCCCAACCATAACGCGGTCATCATCGTGGTGAACATGATGATGTAATCGATCTGAACAAAGAAGATCGATACGACAAAAAAGAAGATACAAACCCCTAAAGAAGTCAGTCGAAGCAGTAGTAAATGCTGCTTCGGCGTGAGTGGATCCTTGAAAAACGGAAGAATCATGTCTTGCACAATCGTCGATGACGCATTGAACACACGCGAGTCATCGGTGGAGATCAGTAACATGATCATCAACAGCAGAAACAAGCCCATCAGACCCGTGGGAAGCAGGTTCCTCAGCGCAACTGGCAGCATCATCTGATGATACAGAGTGCGAAACTTCTGAAACTGTTGATTCCCCTCCGGCGTGCCCTCCAATGCAGCATGCGCTGCATTAATATAGGGCGTATCCGTGTTGTGTTCCTGTGAGAGTGGCGGATCGATGCCAATCCGCTGCCGTGGCGCAGGCACGAGAGATAAAGTATGATCCAAATTAGCCCGCAACTCAAGATCCGTCACGGCTTCCTGCGATACTCTCTCTGTAAGTTCAGTGCGAATTTCTTGTGCTTGATCCGCAAACTTCCCATGCGTCATCAGTGCGATAATCATCACGGCGATCAACAGCATCATCAGTCCCGCAAACAGAGACCGCCAGTTGCCCAGGATACCTGCCATCTTTTGCTCATGAGGCGTGCGCCCACTCGTCGTGGTATCATTGCCAATCCAACTCGCCTTATTCATTACGCTGCCCAAAATCGTGACCACGAGTGCGAAGATATTAAAGTCACGCAGTTTCTCGATATCGAAAGGATTGATAAAGCTCTCTCCATCGGCACGGTCAATCATCACAGGGCCGATCGTATCGTGCCAACCAAAGTGTAGGAAAATGTAGCCCGCGATCACGACAAAGATCGGATAACTCATCAGCCCTTGAAACGCATCCGAAATCAGCAATGAAATACGGCCCCCCGGCCAAATAATAACCATGCACAAAGTCAGCGACGAAGCCACCACCAGCGTAAATGTGGGTAAGGCGATTCCCATCACCATGATCTCGTGCGGAAGCCCTAGAAAATAGATAAAGAAACTAGCTGCAACGGCTGGACCAATCGCATTGGTGATCATCTCTGCGATCGTGCGGATCGTCGCGGCCACAATACGCAGTGGGCGATTATAACGCATTTCCAAAAACTGCCCGATCGAAAGGGATCGAGTCTCACGAAATCGATACACACAATAACCGGTGAGCCCCATAATGAGGTAAATGGGAACAGTCAGGTATTCCCAAAACGTCAGCGCATAGCCGACCTGATACTTCGCCTCCACTAGCCCAACCAAAGTAATCACACTCAGGCCAGATGTTAAGTCTCCCGCGCAGAGCACGTAGCGTCCTGCGACACGCCCGGCGGCGAGATAGTCCACGACACCCCGGACATACTTCTTCGAATATACGGCGATGCCGACAATCAAGACGACGGGGACGATAGCGATAAGCCAATCAATTAGATGCATAATAATTTAGTGCGATGGACACAGATTGAGCTTCAGGCCTACAGCTACAACTTTACCGAATAGTAACGCAATCAGGGCTCGATTGCCGAGAAATTACATTTTTGTTCAAAAGGCAATCAATATGTATGGACACTATGATCCAATTTATGTCATATTTGCATGCGAATGGAATCGGTCGACCAGTGGAACATAGAGAAGGGCGTCTTTAGAAATTCCCCCGACAAACCAATCGACGCGAGCATTAGCTGCGGCTTCATTAGTAAATCTGGCTGTACAATCGACGTCGCGAACGAGCAATACAACCGCCTAGCCATGATTTATGTGCTACGCGGGCAAGGCCACTACAACGACAATCAACAAATCAGCCATACACTCAAAGCTGGCGATGTGTTCTTTCGCTACCCCGATCGCGTGCACTCATCCTCGATCGACCCAGATAGTCAATGGCTGGAATGCTTTGTTTCACTTCGCTCAGAGTGGTATCAGTTGCTCAAAACAATCGAACTCATTCCTCAGGATCGGATCTGTTTCCATCTCGGCGATCGAACTGAACTGCCACAACGCATTTTCGACTGTATGCGGCAACTGGAAGAATCAGACACCCCCTTGGTTAACAGTAATATTGAATTTGAGATCTTCACTTTGATGCGCCGAATTCTAACCCAGCAACTTTTCCTTCCAACCAGTCAGTCCCCGCATCACGCTCAACTCGAGACCGCGAGAGCTTTAATACGACAACACGCCTCGGCCCCCGAAAAGTTAGAAGTCATCTTAAAAGATATTGCCATCAGCTATCCATGCTTACGCAACCTCTTCAAAAAAACTTACGGAATCAGCCTCGGCAATTACCGTATAAAGGTGCGAACCGAACAAGCCTGCGCACTACTCGAAACCTCTTCAAAGAGTATTCAGGAAATAGCGGATCTACTCGGATACGCCGATGCCTTTGCCTTTTCAAAACAGTTCAAGCAACGTATCGGTGTCGCACCGAAACTCTTCCGTGGACGTCAAAGACCGTCACGGTAACGCTTCAGCCCAAATCATACTATAAAAAGCGAATGACCCCCTCCCCTCTAATACGCACCTTCGGCCTCGCCGCTCTGTTCGCACTCCAAGCGTTCGCTCCGATCCAGGCCGCGACCATTCCGGCCAACGACGTCAACATCCACTACAGTGGCCGAATCGACGACTCGAATTCGGAGGCAGTCACCTTTGCCTACTCAGGGGCTCGTGTGCGCATGGCCTTTGAAGGCAGTTCGGTCGGCGCCTATCTCGACGACCTGCATAAAGAAAACTGGATCGTCGTCTATGTCGATGGTCAGCGCACGGATAAACGATCGATTGATGGCATTGGGGCTTACTACGAATTCGCCAACGATCTGTCTCCCGGGTCTCATACTATCGAGCTCATCAAAGCGACCGAAGGCAACATTGGGAGTCTTCGCTTCAACGGCTTCAAATTACCAGACGATGGTAAAAGCCTCCCCTGGCCCGCCCCTGAGACACGACGTATTGAATTCATCGGCGACTCCATTACCTGCGGTTACGGGATCGAAGCCGCCGATAAGAACCAAGGCTTCAAAGCAGCCGAAGAAAACTTCTGCGATACCTATGCCTTTCATACAGTTCGGAACCTAAATGCGGACTACCTAGTCGTCGCTCGCTCTGGGATCGGGATGCTGCGCAACTACAATGGCCCCGTCGACGGAAGCGCCGAGAACATGCCTGTAATTTATGACCGCACCTTCTTAAAATCAGCGAAGCCGAAATGGGACAGTGCCCGTTTCAATCCAGACGTCGTCTGCATTAACCTTTGCACCAATGACTTTAGCACGACTGGACCCAATGTAGAGAAATTCGAAAGTAATTACACCCAGTTCGTCCACCGCATTCAAACGCAGTATCCAAACGCTAAGATTGTGCTACTACTCGGGCCGATGACCAATGACGCCAAGATTCGCACTATTCTGGAACGGATCGCAAGCAGCACCAGCAGCGAGACCAGTGACGTCTCCTTCTTCGAAATGTCTGCACATGGCAAATACGGCTTCGGTGCCCACTACCATCCGTCCCGCAAACAGGCAGAGGTCAATGGTGCCGAACTCACCGCTTATTTGAGTAAATTAATGGGCTGGGAATGACGCGCAAAGGGCGCAAAACTTATGATAGCAACGTGTGGCTTTTTCCATCTTCTCCAGACAGATCATTCTATTGCCCTTGAAACGAAATCTCTAGAGAAACCGCCATGCCCCGGAAGATTCTGACACTCGCACTCCTATGTGCGTCCATTCTCTGCGTAAGCGCCGGAGAATCCATACTCTATTGGCAATTTGATTCGGAAGGAGACGCTGTTGCCAACGATAGTTCCGACGCACGAACCAATGTCGGTCGAATGTCGGCTGCAAAGGCCGCGTCGCCCTCGGGTCATGCGGCGCAGTTGAACGGAACCAGCGCGACGCTCGTCAGCATTGAATTGCCCGAGAGCGTCAGGCTTGCCCGAGACTCGTGGACGGTGATGGCATGGGTTTGCCCAGAGCGATTTACGATTGAAAGCGAGCAGAAACAACGGCGCTTGATTTCCTATGGAGCCTATCCAAACGCCTATTTCTGTATCGATCTTCTCGCAACGGGCAAGGTGTCCCTCTATGAGATCAATCAATCGGGATCGCAACAGACAACGGCTGGCCTGACTTCCTCGACACCGGTGCAATTGCATCAGTGGGCGCATGTGGCCGTATCGCATAATCGCGAAGCAGGTGCGATCGAAATTTACATCAACGGACGTTTGCGCGGTCGGCAGAAAGTTGCCCCGGAGCATGATCCCGACCTCAGTGTCAGCGGCGCGTTCTCAGTCGGCAGTGGCTGGCAAAACTACGATGGACTCGTTGACGAGGTTCGCCTTTACCGGCGCGCCTTGAGCAGCGCGGAGATCAAGGGCGAATTCGAACGCCTGCAGAAGACGTTCGGCGTAATCCTCTCGCCAGAGGAAGAAAGCGCTTCACGCCGCACGGATGCATTGCAAGCGTTCGAAGCCGCCGATCGTGCGATAGCGAATGGCGACAACGACGTGGCACACAGGGCTCTCGCGGCTATTGCGAACGATGGTGACATGCTCCCCCACTTTCGCAGTTATGCACATCTCCGAATCGCACAAAGCAAGGAATTGGAAGACCAGCTGCCGAGTGCCCGAGCAGAGTATGCCGCCATCGCGGCATACACGGACTATCCCGAGGTTCATCGCAGGGAGGCAGAGGAAGTGCTCGATGAATTGGAACGTGTCGCCCGTGGATTGCCTGCTCGTGATCCAACGGTCAGTCGCGTTGAGGTGGACGATGTCAGCGCGCAACATGTGGTGTGGGTGGCGCCTACAGGGGACGATGAGAATCCCGGAACTGAACAGCTGCCGGTCGCTTCATTGGAGACCGCTCGAGAACGGGTGCGTGGCAAAGCGGGTGCGCATGTTATCCTAGCTCCGGGTGAATACAGTATTGAGAAAACCATCCAGCTCAACGCCAAGGACAGCGGCACCCCGCAGGCACCCAATGTCTATCGTGCAGCCGTTCCTGGATCGGTCGTGCTCTATGGCGGCGCACGACTTTCAGGGTTCACCGAAGTGCGAGATGAGAAAATACTCGAGCGTATTCCAGAATCAGCGATCGGTCATGTCTGGCAACTGGACTTAAGGAGCCGTGGCATTGGCGATTTCGGCGAACTCGCAGTGCGCGGGTTCGGCCAACCAGCTTCACCTCCAACGCTGGAACTCTATATCAATGGTAAGCCGATGACATTGGCTCGCTGGCCGAATCAAGGATTTGTGAAGCCTGAGCGACTCGTCGCCGCTGGGTCGAGATCACAAGGTCAGCCATCAGTCCTAGCTTACGCGGACGAGCGGCATGCGCGATGGGCAGATGCTTCGGACGGCTGGCTCTTCGGCTATTTTAAATACCTCTGGGCTGACGCCACGGTGAAGATTGGCTCGATCGACACAGGGGCGCGAACCCTGACCACCGCGCAGGCCTACAAATACAACGGCGGCGGCATGGAGGACAAGCAGGGCATCATCTATTACGCCTTCAACTTACTGGAGGAACTCGATCGTCCCGGTGAGTGGTATCTCGATCGCGACAGTGGGATTCTCTATCTCTACCCGCCAGTGGATCTGGATGGGGCGACCGTCGAATTGTCCATGTTGGATCAACCGATGATCGCTGCGAAGAATATTGCCCATCTTCGGTTCGAGGGATTGAGATTCGACCTCGGGCGTGGCGATGGCATGGTTCTCGAGAACGCCGAGGATTGCCAGATCGTGGGCTGCACCGTGAAGCGAATGGCAGGCAGTGGCATCAAGATTCTCGGGGGACACCACAACACGCTACTCAGTTGCGATGTGTATACCGTCGGACAGCGTGCGACCGTCGTCAGGGGCGGCGACCGCAGCACACTCGTCCCTGGGGGACATGTCGTGGCCAATTGTCGGTTTCATGACTTCGGGCGGATTGACCGAACCTACACACCCGGGGTGCAACTGGAAGGTGTTGGCAACCGGGTCGCGCACAACCTGTTCTTCAATTGTCCGAGCAGTGTGATGCGTATTGAGGGCAACGATCATCTCATTGAGTTCAACGAGGTGCGCGATGCGGTGCTTGAATCGGACGATCAGGGAGCGATGGAACTGTATGGCAACCCGACCTATCGGGGCGTGGTCTTCCGACATAATCTGTTTGAGCGAATCGGCATCCCTGAGGGACGTGAGATGGCGCATGGCCAGGCAGGCATCCGATTCGACGACGCCATCAGTGGCATGTTGGTCTACGGTAACCTCTTTATCGACGCGGCCAATGGTCGGTTTGGTGGCATCCAGATGAACAGCGGACGCGACAACATCATCGATAACAATCTGTTCGTGAAGTGTAATATTGGCATCAGTGGAGGCTATAACGAGAACAACAAGCTATGGCGTGATTTGCACGAGGGCGTGAAGCGCAGCAGCTTCATCACGAGCCCACTCTACCAAAGTCGTTATCCCACCATTGCCACGATGCTAGAGGCTCCCGCGTTCAATTCGGTGTGGCGCAACGTGTTCTATCAATGCGGATCGGACTTGAGCGGAAACGAAGCAGCGCTCGACTTGCTCGCAAATATGACCACGGAGCAAAACCCAGGATTTGCCTCCCCCGATGGCAATGATTACCAAATCGTGCCCACCAGCACAGCACACACTCGCATCGGGTTTCGCGCCATCCCGGTGGGAGAGATCGGACTTTATAAGGACAAGTGGCGACCAGGCGGTGGAGCGCTCCCGGAGTGAAGTTCCGCAGAAGCTTAAACATAAAATTATGCAATGAGGTGCCTTACGTTAATACGACGGAGTCTCTTGAGACTGCAGTATTAAGTGGAACCTATACAATATCAGGTTCTATCGCGAGCCATGGCCTTTTCGATACTGGGCCTACGGCATTACCTTTAACCTTTCGGGAGTCGGATGCTGGCTCTGGCGCGATTTCGTTTGTTGCTATTCCTGAACCGAATGCTGCTATTTATCTGGGGCTTTTTCTGTCTATAATCGTGGGCTTTAAACGTCGCCCAACACTCAACCGCGGCTAGAAATCCCCGTTCGCGCTGCCCCCTCCTTTTTTTAGGTTACAGCTTTGTAGCCAAGCCACTGAGTGCCTCTGCCCAGCGAGTCGCCATCTTCTCTGCGCCTGCCACATTGGGATGCACGGAATCTTCGACTGTGTCGGTGTGCCAATCAAAACCATCGGACTGATCGACCAGCACGAGTTGCGCTTTAAATGGAGCACGTTCCACATACTCGGCCAGCGCTTCATTCAACTCAGGAATGTAATCGTATTTGGGCAACTTCCCGGCGGGAATCACTTGAGCGATCAGGATCGTCGCATAAGGATTGATTTCCAAAATGGTGCGAACGATGCGATCGGTATCACGCACAATCCCCGGCACGGGTAGATTTTTGCTGAAGCTGTTGTGCCCCGAATGCAATAAAACGAGATCTGCTGGATAGTGCGTATACACCTCTTCAATGATCGAGGCGAGGTAAGCGGTGTTTTTTCCGCTGTAGCCGGCATGCGCCGACGACGCGTCTCGCTTGGGACCGATCAAGCGAAAATCTAATCCGGCCGCCTCAAGCTTCCGAGGCAAAAACTCACGATAACATGTAAAGTGCCCTCCTCCTTCGGTGATCGAATCGCCCAGCGGCAAGATGGTTCGCTGACCATACGACGATTGAAAGAAACCGACCAAAGCCAGAAGCAGTAAACCGAGGCGCTTCATCTGTTAAGCCATGACCTGAATCGAAAAGAGCGCTGCCGGTGCGCCATGCGTATCCAGCAGCTCCAACTTCAAGGAACTCGTCACCACGGGTGCTTCGAGATTGATTTCGACGCGTCCTTTGTAGTTTTCCAGATTTTCTGCCAGGACGTTGCCATCCCCATCGGATAAGCGATAATGTTTCACACAAAACGGCATGGCGTCTTCAGGGTGATGCCACTGCACCGTTTCCATCGCATGGTCGTAATCGACGTCCAAGAAGAGCAGCACTTTTTGAATAGTTTGAGCCGCGTCCCAAGTGAGCTCCAGAGTCGGCTTTGAGTCCTCTGGACACGCGACCCAGGCATTACTCTGCTGGAAGGGACGCGCATAATCGCAGCGTAGTTGCTCAACGCCAAAGGCTCGTATCGGAGGATTGATGCCCACTGCAGGCAGTTTACCGAGGGGACGCCGCTCAGGCAGCCAGAATTCAAAACTATCAAACCCGCTACCTTCTGGAGGCGTCTGCACGGCGCTGGTCGCAACTTTCTTATTCGCCGAATGCACCAAAGGCATCACGGCAGAATGATAGGCCTCCGAAAGAGCGAGTTTTACTTTCGGACAGGCCATGAGGCAAACAAAGATAAACCCGTCGGTTTCGAGCTCCGTTTGAAAGGAAACGGTCGTCGGCTGATCTTGCCCCGCTGCGACGGGAACCTTCAGCGTTTCCAGAGTCTTGTCGGGCGTAAAATTCCCTTCCCGACTCGCGACACGTAATTGCACTTCCAGGGTTTGCGCAGAATCGCTCTTCAATTGAAAGCTCAGTTCCGGCATCGGACCAGCCTTCACTGGCAATAGAAGTGCACGGGCACAATCCAAGGAGGCATACTCGTCGGAGGGTGCAAAACCTTTGAGTTCACTTTCGCTGGAAACCGACCAAGCAGCCGTTTCAGCAAGGTTGTCGAAATCTCCCGGCAAAGTCAGATGCGGAATGAATTGCCCCGATCGACGCAAGCGACGCTGCAAAGCCTGCATCTTGGACGGCACAGTGAGGTCACGTGGATCTGCACCCGACTCGGCGCAGATCGCGGCCGCCATACCGACGGCCTGTGCATTGTGCGCACAGGTCATCATGACACGGGTGGATCCAAATGCCACGTGACTGGCGGAAATCAGGCGCCCGGTCATGAATAGATTTTCCACATTGCGGCTATACATCGTCCGGTAGGGAATCTGATAGACGCCCTTACTGTGAAACTGATGACAACCGGCCTCCGAACTGTAGAGACCGTCTGCGGGGTGCAAGTCGATCGCCCACCCTCCGAAAGAGACCGCATCTTCGAAACGCTTCTGGTCGACGATATCGGATTGGCTCATCATATAATCTCCCTCAAAGCGGCGGCTCTCACGCTTGCCGGGAATCGTGCCGATCCATTCCAAAGTTTGGTTTTCCGCTTCGGGATACTTGCCGGAATTCTTAATGTGGTCCCATACCCCGTAGGCGACTTTCCACAGCTCCCACTTAATCTCTTCGGTGTCGTGGATGGTATCCATGCGGCCGCCATATTCCAACCACCAGAAATTACAGCCGTATTTATTCACCTGTATCTGATCATGGCGCGGGATCGCCTCGATGTCTTTGAGCGCGAAGTCAGGCGCGACATATTTGACCGATTCCCCGGTATCCTTACCGTAAAAATAAATCGTATGCCCAAGCAGCTCCCCGTAACTTTCCGATGGCGCAAAGGGTTCGTTAAATTCGCCTGCGGACTCGGCTCCGATGCGATAGTCGGCTCCAGAGAGATAGCCGACGATACCGTCGCCAGACGCATCGCAGAACAATGGCGAGCTCACATCGTAGAGTGTGCTGTTCTGGCTGCAAAATGCATGCACGGTTTTAATCCGATGCGGGCCGTCCTTATCCAGCCCCACCATCGCGGAGTTGAGGAGTAAAGTAATGTTCGGCTCTGCTTTCACCTTCTCCAGCAACAAGGCGTCGAACAAGAGCGGGTTTCCCTCACGGTTGCGCCAGGTGTTCTCGACGACGATCTCATCAATCACTCCCCCCTCACGGGACCAACGATTGTTATTCCCTTGGTGCGACGTCGCCCCCAAAGCCCACAAGCGCACTTCGGACGATGCGTTGCCCCCGAGAACCGGACGATCCTGAATCAAAACAACCCGCGTGCCCTCGCGTGCTGCGGTAATAGCCGCACAAGTGCCGGCAAGCCCGCCCCCGACAATGGTCAGATCGGCTTCAAGTTCGATTTTCTTGAGCTCACGCTGCTGTGCTGGTTCGGAAATAATCATTTATGAAATAGGCTTTTTCTGAAGTTTTATAAAGAGGAAGATTGTGCCGGAGATCAGTAATAACACGGCTCCGAACACAGCCAAAATACCGTGGCCTGATTCGTTGAATGGGATGAGCCCGAACATGAGCAAGCCACAAAGCAAGAGGCAGCCGCCCACAATCAAAGCGGGTAGCGCACTGGCCTCGGTGACTTTGCCGGCGGCGATCACATCGCTGACTTGTTGCTGCACCCGTGTCCATCCGGCTGCGGTTTCGCCACGCCATTTGTGCATCACCGTCAGCACACAGACCGGAATCACGACACCGATGATCAGATCCACTGTCGTACCATTGGCTTGTAACCAATCGGCCAAAGTTGAAGTTGATTCCGAGACAAGAAACCCATCCGCTCCGAGTCCGATCTTCAGGATTAATCCAAGTATAAAACTGATCGCGACCGTCGTCCAGATGGCGCGAATCCCCACCCGTTTACTAAATAGTCCCCAAATCGTAGGCGCCAGCAAGGGTCCCACCATTAAGCTGGTAATCGTGACGACCACTTTCTCCGCACCCCCCAGATAGGGAATCATAAGGGAGACGCCAATCAGCACGATTCCCAACACGATGGTGAATAACCGGCCCACATTGACGAGCTGTCGATCCGTCGCATTCGGCCGGAAGAGACGACGATACATTTCATCCGTCAGCACCCCGGCAAAGACGTTCAGCTGCGAGCTGACCATACTCGCGGTCGCCGAAAACATGGCCGCGACCATCAGCCCCACCATACCGGCGGGCAGCACCGCCCGACAGGCCAAAATATAAGCCTCCTGCGGATCCGCATTCGGATTGATCGTGCGATAGATCATCGGCGGTAAGAGCCAGAGCAGCGGGCTGAACAAATACAAGGCGCCAAATAAATAGCAGCTTTTCTTGGCATCCTTCTCACTGGAAACACAAATAAAACGCTGCGCAAAGGCCCACTCCGCACCGATCATGAAGAAGTGAATGAGCACCCACCCCACGAGGAAAAACATGGTGTATTTATCACTGGTCAGCGCAAAGAAGCCCTCCGGTGCTTTCTCCAAAAATCCACTCAATCCGCCGACTTGGCCAAAGGCTAAGGGCACAATAAAAATGACCGCCAAATTCAGAACGATGAACTGCAGCACATCCGTCATCAACACAGCCCAGAGACCACCGGCCATCGTGTAGATCACAACGATTCCACCAAAGATAATGATCGCCCACACCAGCGAGAGATTGCCCGTCGCCGGGTCGCGGAAGGGGTTGCCCTCCGCCAATGGCATCATCGCCACCAAAACGATGGACAGCGAATACAAGGAAACCGCCACCCCAACGATGCGGAAGATCATCATCGCCCAAGTATAGAACTGCACCGCCCCTGCCCCAAAGCGTAGTTCGATAAACTCAGCCGGCGTTTTCACGCCCATGCGTTTCCAATGCCCGGCCACAAAGTAACCGACCAAAAGAGCGGCCACACCGTAACATAGATTTATCACGACGGCGACCAGACCGTGCTGGTAGGCGATCCCTCCCCAGACGACAAAGGTACCCGCCGAAAACATCGTCATAAACGAACTCAATCCGGACGTCCACCAAGGCGACTCGCCACCGGCGGCAAACATATCCTCCGAACTCTTATTCTTGGTCGAAAGAAAGACCCCCACTCCGAAGATTCCTAGGAGATAAACAATGAGGACAAAATAATCGACGGTAAGCATAATCAATAAGTAGTTTCAGAAGACTTGGATCATTCAGCGAAAGACCGAAGCGCCACCCGAGGGAGCCATGATAGACACACTGAAAACAATCCTCGATAAAATGACCACGTAGAAGGCACCACAACCACAAGATTTTTGTTACTGTCACAAGAAATTCCCAGTAATCGCCGCCCGAAATCGCGCCAGTCAAAGTGGTAGCTGTCGTATAAATGGTCTGGACGACTCAAGTCTCATGATGACGGAGGCCTTAATAGGTAAAATTTTTAAATCGATTTCGCTAAGGCCGTAATCATTGCTATCGGCTGCTTTTATTTTCATTTTTTTTAGAGTAAAAACATTCAGCTCCGAACTCACTTACAATTCTATGACTCAATACATATCCGCCGCACACTCGAAGCTCTGGGGAAAGCATGGAGAACTCTGGACTCCTCACGGACGGCTCCCTGATTTTTCCTATGCTGGCTATCACTCGGGCGAACGCCCGATCCCAGAGCTCCCTACAGGGATCCGTGTAACTGATTACGGCGCGGTTGGCGATGGCCGGACAGATTGCACCGCAGCCTTTAAGGCGGCTATCGCTCATGCCGACACGGGGGTCATCGAGATCCCGGAAGGTCGCTACCTGATCAGTGATATCCTTTGGATTCGAAAATCCGGCATCGTGCTCCGGGGCGCCGGGCCAGGCAAAACGGTGATCACCCCGACGACCAAATTGGAACATGTCAGACCGGATATGGCTGCCACCACCGAAGGCTTGCCGACATCTAACTACTCTTGGTCGGGTGGTTTCCTCTGGATCGAAGGCACGCGCGCGGATCTTCCTTTGACTCAAATCACTTCATCCGCCGTCCGCAGCGATCAAGCATTTGAGGTCAAAGATACGAGTCGTCTTACAGTCGGCCAGTTCATTACGGTCGTCATTCAGGACGCCAAAGACGCCTCGATTACTAGACATCTGTATGCAGACGATCCCGGCGAAGGAATCGCCGATCTCACCAAGCATCATAAAGAGAAACTCGTCACTCGAATTGAGGCCATCAAAGGAAATCGGATCAGGATCGAACGCCCATTACCCTTCGATTTGCGCTCGGAGTGGCAGCCCGAAATCACGAGCTATGCACCCACAGTCACCGAGTGTGGGATCGAGGATCTAAGCGTCGAGTTTCCAGTAGAAGCTTACCCGGGGCACTTTAAAGAGCTGGGGATGAACGCCATCGCCATCGATCATGCTTCGCATTGCTGGGTGCGGAATGTGCGGATCAAAAACGCCGACAGCGGCATTTTCCTGAAAAGTAACTTTTGCACCATCGAAGATATCATCATGGAATCGGAGCGACCGGCATTTAAGGATGATACGGGGCACCACGGCATCAGCTTGACCAATAACGCACAAGATAACCTAGTCCAGCGTTTCGATGTACGCACCCAGTTCATACATGACGTAACGGTCGAGCATATGGCATGCGGCAATGTCATCAAATACGGTCATGGCGGCAACCTATCGCTCGACCACCATCGCATGTGTCCACACGACAACCTATTTTGCCAAATTGACGTGGGTGACGCCAGCTTCATCTGGCGTTTCGGCGGCGGCTTACAGTGCGGTAAGCACACTGCACGTGGGGCAACATTCTGGGCGATACAGAGTGCTCAGGACATCCCACACCCGGGCGCAAGCTTTGGCCCCAGCGATGTCAACTTTATCGGATTACCGAGTTCGGAAAAACAAGTGACTGAGCTCAATGGCTTATGGTGGGAACCCATCGATCCGCAGGCGCTGCAACCCGCCGATCTGCATGCCGCACAATTGGCTAAGCGTATGGGCGAAGATTAAAGCATTCTTCACATAAATCATTGAATGAGGTATGGAAATAGTCAATTGAGCGCAGAAGCTAGCTGCGCAGTCGATCTCGTAATTCGTTTCCGCAACCAAGCTGAGTTAAGTGAACCCATCGATTCGGTGCTCTAATTTTAGGTCGAGGGAAAAAGCTCAACCAAGAAGATCCTCAACGACTAACCAGAAAAAATCGATTATCGGCGGCGAAGCATCACATAAGTCAATCCAAGCAAACCAGCGATCATGGCGTAGGTATTTGCCTCTGGAATCACAGCAGTGATGAACCCCAAGTCGTCGATGCCACGGCGTTGGTCGCCTGAACCTACAAAGTTAATGGTCACGCTATCGATCGATAGACCCGAGCTTGCTGCGAAGCTGTAAAAAGTATCCTGCAAAGCAAAGGTAGCATCGCTGGTAAAGGCGACTCCCGCGAGGCTGATTGTCGACGCATCGCTCAAGGTAGCGACCGCCGAAACAGTCGTCGCAACACCTGTTTGACGGCCAATCACGGTAAAGCCCACCTGGGTGACCGCTTCATTGACCGCACCACCAGTGATCGAACCGAAGTCGAATGTGATTTTAGTGGTCTCGGATTCGGAAGCAAAGAACGAATACTCTCCGGAAATTGGCGACAAATTTGAGGAGGTTTGGAAATTATACAAATTATCCTTAAGATCATCTACACCGATGGCCAAGGTCTTAGCTGCAGCCGCGAACTGGGCATTGATATTACCTGATTTATTAGCACCAATCGAGCTGTCGAAATTGATGACGCCACCGTTTCCGGCATTAAACGCAGCCAATACATCTGTGGTAAAGCTGCTCACATCGCTACTGCCTGCGGCACGGTCAACGGAGTTCGTCGGTGACGAGCTACCATCGTAGACGCCAACCGTCGTGATATTAGTGGCCGCATCGGCAAAAGTAATAGCGGTCAACGCTACGGCACACGATAAGAGTGGTTTAAATACTGTCTTCATTTTCAATAGTGGATATTTTTCGGGTTATTTGGACTGGGAAAATTAAACAATCTCCAAGCTATGAAACTCTTTTTAAATGATAAGTTCCGAGATTATGTTACTGCATCAAAATGCGTAATGGGGTTGATCCACAGGCACTGAGTGTCGAGTTTGAGCTCCTCTACTTCGCTTTTAGCTGAATCGCATCCCATTCAATGCGGAGTTCTTCATTTCCATGCTCATCCTGCAGTGTCAGGCGAATCTCCTGCAGGCCGGCCTTCTCGATGTGAATATTACCGCAACTGAGAACTTTGAATGCGTCCCCGTCTGACTGTAGATCCACATTGTCCAAGACAAGGCCCCCGTTCACCGTCAGCATGGCACGCGGCTCCCCTGCCGATGCACGGACCAACAGGGTTAAGCGATAGTCGCCCGCACTGGGGACTGGAATGAAATGCTCGATGTAGGCGCCTTCTTCTTTTGGAATGAAGACACGATGGCGTCCCATGCTCGCCTCGGGATTATCCGCCAGATACTGCACACCGCCGTGGATCTTTGACTCGTAGTCCTCGACTTCGTACACGCCGGGTAGCGATTCGCGATCGATCGGCTGAAAGTCTTCGTTGAAGTGTATATTCGTTACATACTTATTCGTTTTTATATCTTTAGGCGAATCCACAAGCTTCCCGGCATTTGTGCAATTGTTGAAGTAGACATCGTTGATGCGATTTCGCTCACCCGCGCCTGTCAGGGAAATGCGCCCGCCATTCATTGTAAAATTCTCAAACAGCACGCCGTGCATATGCCCCCGCTGTGTCAGGTAGCCGTTCGAATTACTATAGCGCGTCTCAGAGATAAAGAAGTAGATCGGAGAAGATGGTTTTTCGATGGTCACATTCTCAAACCTTAAATTGTCCATCCACGCCCAGTCGGAATAGTCACTCATAATCCCCGAGCCGTCGTGCATCAGAATATCCACGTTGCGGATGGTGATATTACGCCAGAGCTGCGCTTCCATCGAGGCGCCAATTCGAATCCCATTGCCGGCTCTGGTATTCCAAATCACCAGATTATCAGCGACGGCATCTTCGGTAATCATTTCACCATTCACGGCCGCATCGAGAGAGTGCCACCCGAGTCCGTCGTCTTCACAACGGATGAAGCTATCACGAACGAGGAAGTTCTTCACCGCATCAATATCGACACCGTCGGTATTCACACCAATTCCGAATAAATTCACCTGCGCCACTTCGGCATTGATCGTATTGAGGAAGAGCGTTTGCCACCAAGTATCGTCACTACGCACACCAATCCCCTCGACAAAGATATTCTCCGACCGATCAAAGAGAATGCCATGCAGCTTCTTATCCCGTATTGCATATCCAGCGGTCTCCAACAAACCACGCCCCAGCACTTTAACGTTTGTCACATCACGGGCTTCGATGCGCCCTTTGACCAGCGCGCCGGGTGCGAAGTATAGAGTCTGTCCACTTTCCGGACGGATGACACCGGCACGCGTGACGCCGGGCGCGAAATACACCACATTCGGATCGGATGGCGACGGGACTTCGGTTTCCAGAGGCGTGGCAATAATGGCCAAAGGTTTCCGGCCGGGGATTTGTAGCACCAACTTATGCGGCTCCTCTAAAGTAAAGCGCAGTGCATTATGAATACGCTCGACCTGCAGGCCATGCCGATCCGGCTTCAAGCTAAACTTCTCAAAGTGATCCATCACCATGATATCCACCAATACGGGTGCATCCCCCATGGTAAACATGGCCACGTCGAAATCGAAGGCTTCGTCTTTAACCTCAATGGGATGCCCTCCCACATAGAGCCCGTATAAGGCACTACCATGCGCTTCCGGATGCCCGGGAACAGGCACCACATTGGCCACCGGCACTTCAGGCTGCCCTGTCAACGGACCTCGTAATTTGGCCATGGCGGCCGCCACTTCCGGCGACGGAGTATATTCAAGCTCCAATTGAAACTTATCCGCCAGCAACCGCAGCACGCTACGCTCCTGATCTTCATCTTCGAGCTTCAAAATCAAAGAGAACGTCTGCCCCATCGAGCCAACGAGCTCGCTAGCTAATTTCTCGCCAGTGATTTTCAAGCGATCTCCCGTCCGAAGGTCAGGCGGATTGACTTCTAAGGTCGCTAAGCATTCACCGAAATCGCCTCCTGCGAGTGACCATGCCTTACCTGAGGCAGCATGCGCCCAGTCGACGCTCTGTTCATCAAATACCTCGTCCAAAGCGTGAATTTGTAGCTTTTGAATGCTGGATACACTGCCACCTCCAGCCGAATCCCGGTTCATCACTTGAAGACTCAGACTCGCTCCAGTCAACGTCGCCCCTTCCAGTTCGGGTTGGGATAAATTAAAGGTAACGACCGCACGCATAAAATCGTCCTGACGCGCGGTATCCCCGACCAAGACAAGCGAATTCCCAACATTCTTAGTCTCATCGGCCGTCTGGGTCGAACGGATGTAGCCTTCGGCGACCGGAGCTAGACGCAGTATCTCCGCATTCAAAGACTGACACGTGAGCGAGCACAGCAATGCGAATCCAAGAAGCGCTTGAGTGGGGAAAAAACGAGAAAACAACATAGATGAAAGCTAAAGTTTAAGTACGAGGTATGGACTGATCAAAAGAAGCACAGGTGTTATAGAAACTAAACAGATTTAGAATTGTTACAGTCACTTGAAACCGAAAACATGTATTTTTATACACACCACGGGAGCCGTCCGCCGAGCATATGCACCGATCCTCAGCACCGAACCACAAGGACGAGGCGGAGCTCGTCCCTCCCAAACAAAACACCACGGGAGGGATGGCCTCCGCGCCGTCCGCCGAGCCTAAGCACCGTTCCTCAGCACCGAACCACAAGGACGAGGCAGACTGCGCCGCCGTAGTGCAACGTAGGCGGAGCTCGTCCCTCCCGAACAATACGCGGGCCATTCAATCATGCCACGACAAGGGAAACATCTCTCCTGCATATGGCCAATCCTCCGCTTTCTTGACCAAACCTGCTCGAACCGGATTATTCAACACATACGCCCACTTCTCTGAATAACTTTCACCAGAGCGCAATTCGCGATCCCAGAAGTCTCGCTGCCATAACTTCCCTTCTAGCCCGAGCATTGCTCTGCTCGCGAAACGCGACTTCCAATACCCCATCCATGGTTTCAACGACGGACTCGGTAATGCATTAGGCGCACAAAATAAATGTATGTGATCCGGCATGATCGCATAGCGCCCCACCATAAACACTGAACTGTCAGACCACAATTCCCGAAGCAGAGTGTGCACTTTCTCATCAGCTAAAATGGGACGACGCTCTTTCACGCACACCGTCACAAATTGAATCGAAGACCGGTTCCCTTTAGCCATCGAAGGCAAATGCACCGGGCGCTTACGATTGGGACACTGTTCTTTCGACATACACGAAGCATGAACGTATGAGCAATAAAATCAAGCAGCGAATATAAATTCATACCCAAAGACGGGAGGGATGGCCTCCGCGCCGTCCGCCGATCCTCAGCACCGAACCACTGCACCCGCACAACGTAAGGACGAGGCGGCCTGCGCCGCCGCAGTGCAACGTAGGCGTGAGCTCATCCCTCCCACGCAAGACACCACGGGAGGGACGGCCTCCGCGCCGTCCGCCGAGCCTAAGCACCGATCCTCAGCACCGATCCTCAGCACCCGCACAACGTAAGGACGAGGCGGAGCTCGTCCCTCCCAAATGCGCAAGGACGAGGCGTGAGCTCGTCCCTCCCGAATGACTTGCGCTAAAAATCACAATTCTTGATTCGCGATAGTATCCGACTCGTTGCGGTTATTTTTTTTACAGCTTCAGTCAGCGATTACTGGTCGACGGCGCGAATTCGGTAGAAAACTTTTGCAGGCTCAGTGCCCGCCTCAAAGCCTAGCTTGGCAGTTGATGACGTTCCTCCGGGAGGCACGTCGGCCTGCAAGTTCAAGCCTGGCCAAAGGGTTTCACTTCCGGGCTCCAGCGACCAATCACTGGAGCCACGCACCACCCCTGCCACTGTCTCCCAATGACTCAGATCGAGTGACAATTGAAAAGAGACATCGAGTGCTGCCGGTAGGACATGCTCAAACTGTAGTTCAAAGGCGCCATCCACTGACTGCAGCCAGCCATTGAACACATTCGCCACCAGAGGGTTCGTGCCCCGAATGAACTCAAAGAGATTGGCCACCCCATCCCGATCCGGATCCTGACCATCGGCTCCATTCCCAGAATTCAAACTGCTGCCGAAATAACCGGAGCGCCAGAGCAGCAAGGGACTGAACACCTGAAATTCATCGACATGAATCGCATAGCCGGAGCTGCTGGCATGCTGGCCGACCACTTCAAGTCGCAAGACATGCGTCTGCCCCGAGCTTAGATCCCAGTCTCCCAAGTCCCATTCCAACACCTGTTCGGTCGCAGCATAAAGATCCCAATGCCCCGCGAAGGCTCCATTGATATAGACATCCACACTGGCAGCATCGGGGCGTTGCCAAGCCTGTAACTTCAAATGGTAGCGGTCACTCGCATCAACCAAGAAGCGGTGCTCAATCGCGTCGCCAATGTCCGCGCCCAAATACACACGACGTCGACCTTTGATCGCGTCGGGATCATCTTCGATGTATTGCACCCCACCCTCAATCGACGACTCCAAATCGCTCAGCACACGACTCTCCGGATTCAAAACATCGTAGGGCGTTAAGGCTTCATTAAACGCGATGTCAGTGACCCACTGATTGACGTTAATATTCGCAAGGCTCGTCACCGCCTGACCATCATTGGTGCAGTTGTTGAGACGAAGGTTATTGATGCGGTGGCGCTCGTCCGAACCGTAAAAACTGATCGTGCCTCCATTCATGCGCACATTCTCAAAAACGAGTCCATCCATGTGTCCCCGCTCATCCAAATACCCGGTTGAATTACTGTAGCGGGTATCACCAATGTAAAAATAGATCGGCGCTGAGCCTCGTTCGATCACGATGTCTTCAAAACGCAAGTTCTCCATCCATGCCCAATCCGAATAGTCGCTGTAGATGCCGGAACCGCCATGCTCTAGAATATCGATCTCGCGAATGGTGATGTTGCGCCAAAGCTGCGCTTCCATCGAAGCCCCGATGCGGATACCGTTTCCATATCTGGTATTCCAAATCACGAGATTCTCGGCCAAGGCATCCTCAGTGATCATTTCCCCATTGGTCGCTGCATCCAAGGAGTGCCAGCCCAAGCCGTCGTCTTCACAGCGTATAAAGCTGTCGCGAACCACGAAGTCTTTGACCGCATCAATATCGACCCCATCGGTATTGACGCCCACACCGAAGATATTCATCTGCGCCACCTCGACGTCGGTGCAGTTCAAATACAAACTCTGCCACCAGGTATCGTAGCTGCGCAGTCCGATCCCTTCGACCGTGATACGATGACAATTCTCAAAGAGTATCCCAGGCGTCTTATCCGCGCGAACTGAATAGCCCGCCGTTTCCAAAATGCCGCGCCCACACACACGCACGTCGTCGACATCCTTCGCTTCGATTCGACCTTTCACCAAGGCGCCCGGCGCGAAATAGATGGTCTGCCCGCTCACTGGCTGGATGACACCCACATCCTGAATCCCCGGCGAAAAATAAAGCACATCCGGATCCGACGCCGACGGCACATCTGTTTCCATCGGCGTGACCAAAATGGCCAAGGGCGTTCTTCCTGGAATCTGCAACACGAGGTTCATCGGCTCATCAACCATGAAGGACAAGCGATTCCCCGATTGAGTGACCTGAATGTTATAACGATCCGGCTTGAGGGTAAATCCACTAAAGCTGCTCGCACAATCGACGCTCACCTCGACGGGCTCTTCCCCCATACTAAACATCGCCACATCGAAGCTGAAGCGCTCCGCCTTGACCTGCACATTGTGACCACCGGCGAGTAGCGTATAACGGGAGCTGAAACTTTGCTCCGGATGGCCGGGAACCGGCACCACCTCGTCCGATAAATTGGGGTCGGTGTACTCGATCACTAAGACCGGTTGCACAGAAAAATCCGCTGATCGGGAGCCAAACCGAAAGACCGAACGCACCGCATCCTCGACGGCCAGCTTGAGGAGCAGGTTCATATCACTGCCTAGCTGACCGATCACAGTTGCGGTCAACTCCGGACTGGCAAAGGCGACTCGATCGCCGGCCGCAACCGTAGCCGGATTGGCCTGCGCACGATCGAGCATGCTTCCTAGATCTCCCCCCGGGCTAGCCCAACTCACACTGGAACTTCGATTCGACCAATCCGCCTCGGCTTCCACAAAGTCGCTCGTGAGCGTATAAAGATCAATATCGGTGAGCGCATCGACACTCCCTCCCGAGCTCGTGTCCCGCTCCTTAATGGTCAGAACTAATTCGACATCATCGATCGTCACCCCTAGCAAAGCCGGATGATTCAGATCAAACGAGAGCACCGAGCGGAGGTAGTCATCCGGCAGAACCGTATCGGCGGCAAAGAGCAAAGCGTTTGTAGCACTTTGCGTCTGCGCAGGCGATTGTGACGCTCGAATGTAGGCATCGGCTTGTGGGCGGATTTCCAGACTCGCGCCACTCAGCTCGCAGACCACGAATGAAAGTAACAGACAGAAGTATACACTGATTGGGTGAGTCTTAAAACTGGATGTAAGAAAACGTATCACTGGGGGACTAAAAGAGGGCCGTAATGTTAGTCGAGTCGAGATGGGACTTCGATCCAGAGCGCGTGTGCCATTCATGTTAAGAACACAAAGGAAGAACACTTGGTCAACTTATAACATTTCGGGGCTATTGCCCAAAGGGCCTTAGAGTTGGCAAAAATGGTCGGCCCTAATTCGGCTCCATCACTCATTCATATCCTGTGCGTCTGCCCATCGTAGTGCCGGTTTTGGGGAGCGTTGGGACGCTAGATACCGTTCGCCATATCGAGACACTCTGGAAACGTGAATAAATCTGTGACTGTAACATTACTAAAATCCTTACAATTTTCACAGAAATCGATGATAAATGAGGATGAATCAGCTCATTCCTAGCACTCATCAGCGTTAGCCCTACCCAACTCACACAACATGAAAAAACCACTTAATACACGAACACTCCTAATCGCTGGAGGCATGCTGGCCGCTGCGTCCGCTACGGCGGCAACTATCTTTGAAGACACTTTCGATCGCGGCACTGCTGGAGATTTAAATGGCACGGCCCCCACAACCAACAATGGGGGATCGACTTGGGTCGCAGACCCCTCTTTCGACACGACAACCACTACTTTGCCCATTACTGGTATCTCAACCAGCTACCTCGCCACCACGCTGACTGCGGGGAACATTTATGAACTATCGGTGGACATGTCTGCTGCTAACAATACAAACAGTTCTAGCTCGTACTACGCCGGCATTGGCTTCTTCAACGACATTTACGGGACCGACCAGTCATTCGCCGGCAACAGCCCGAGCACTCCTTGGATGTTCCTTCGAACCTCGCATCCGACTGGTTCCCTTAAAGGCGACATGGAGCTACGCCGAAATGGGACAATCGGCACGCTCTACAACACCAACTACGATGTCTCCATCTCGCGTAACTACAAACTAGTGCTCAACACCAACGATACCGACGCAGGAGAAGCTGGAGACCAATACTCCATCGCTCTATACGTCGACGATGTCTTACAAGGGTCGACCATTACCTACTCAGCCGCCTTCTCGTCTGGACTACTAGCGGACATAACCAGCGTGGGGATCACCACTTCCACTGGTGGTAAGACACAGACCTTCGACAATTTCAAACTAACCGTGATTCCTGAACCTAGCTCGTATGCGCTTATTGCCGGCTGCCTAGGCTTGACCAGCGTGATGCTTCGCCGCCGCAAATAATGACTGCATCCAGTTGAAACACCTTCACCAAAGCCTGTCGTTTTAAAACGACAGGCTTTTTTGTGCGCAGAAGAGATCTCCCCCACCCCGACCAATCAGTGCCGACACAAAGCGTCCGACAAGCACACACGACGCAAACCCTCTCTCCCCGTGACGTGCTCGCTTGCGAGCGCTCCTATAAAAAAACCTATCTGTGCGACCGTATTATAGTTTTCTTCATAAATTCTTCTGAAATCTCAACTCAATAGCAAACCTCGCTTAGACTAGCTAATACAGAAAATTGGATTGCCGCGAATATGTTACTGTCACAGATTGCACCAATGCCTACCCCCTCTTCATCCGATTCTCCCCGAAAGAAAGCCATCTCTCTTCGCCACATCGCGGAGATTGCGGGCGTCTCCCGAATGACGGTGTCACGTGCGTTCAAGGATGAAGCGTCCGTAAAGCCTGAACTTCGAAAAAAGATCCTACAAGTGGCCAAAGAGCTCGGCTACACGCCTGACACCATGGTGAGCGAACTCATGACGAGCTTCGCTAGCCGACGTCCCGTCAGTTACAAGGAAACCTTTGCCGCCATCTGGTGGCCTGAGCGCTGGGCAAATGTGGATAAGGGACATGGCTTTGATGCCGATGTCTTGCGCGGGCTCAACGAAGGTGCACAGCTCCACGGCCGTGGAATCGATCACTTTGTAATGACAGACGAGATAACGCCACGAGTCATTGAGCGCATGCTTCATGCGCGCAATATCCAAGGCGTCATCCTCACCCCACCCGCTTCGGCTGAAGTCAAAGCTCCAGAGCTGAATTGGGACAAGTTAAGCGCAGTCACCATCGGGAGTTCACTCCGAGAGCCCGCCTTCAATCGCTCACAACCGGGGCACTACACCATCACGATTCAAGCGCTGGAAACCTTAGCCGAACGAGGCTATCAGCGCCCTTGCTTGCTTCTGCGAAGCGACGTCGAGATACGTATGCTCCGTGCCCACACAGCCGCATTTCTGGCGTGGGGGTATCCTAAAGATCATATCTGGCACGCAAGCACTCCCAGCGCTGAAGGACTGAGCGATTGGTTGAAGCAGGTAGAACCGGACGTAATCATTGCCGATTGGGATCCATGGTATGAGTTCCTCACACCAGAAGATCGCAAGCGTGGCTTCCTCTCACTCGCCGTCCGCAATCCCAACGGATCGATGAGCGGCATCTATCAGAACACCGTGCGCATTGCCAAGGGAGCCATCGACTTGCTGGTCCGATCACGTCTGACCCACGAAGTCGGTGTCCCGCAGGCACCGACGCTGATGCTGACCTCAGGTGATTGGATCGAAGGGCAAACGCTGACGCCTTAATTATCGGCGGCGACGCAAGGCCGTAGCTGAGAGACTGAGCACACCAGCCATGAGGGCGAAGGTCGAAGCTTCAGGGACGGGTGCAGCCAAAATTACGAGGACAGGATTGATTCGTTTACTCGTTGGAGTCCCGCCTTTAGGCGGTCAGGTTGCAGCGATAGCCGCCTAAAGGCGGGACTCCAACATTACAAAGGCGCTCTCCGGATTTCTGGTTATACCCTATTTCCGCTGCAGCCCGATTTCACAGCTAATGACTTTTTCAAAAAAACTTTGAGCTTTTTGAGGGAGGGTCCAGCTCTGCCTGGACACAGGTGTGCCATCAGGTTAATTGCTGCCTACGCGGACGAGGCGGCCTGCACCGCCGTAGTGCAACGTAGGCGTGAGCTCGTCCCTCCCAATCTTTTCGAATAAATAAAGATCAATTATTTGTGGATTTGGTATAATGACTCAACTCACCAACAGCTGAATCGAATCACGGCATCGGGCTCAGCAATGTGGGGACAGACCAAGTATAGTGGTGATCATAGCGCATAATTGGGCGACTTCCCTCGACCCATGAGCCATACTCACTCTTACCGTAGATGGCATACATCGCCTCAAATAAATTCCCCGGATAGCCATTTGGGTCAGGTATGCGTAAATCATCCTCTTGATAATGCGGCCACTGCGCAGGCTCGCGACAATAGCGGATGAAGTAGTCCAAGGCTTCTTCAATCCCGGCACCGCCTTTTCCTTTATAGTGAAACAAATCGACTCCGGTCGCGTTACGAGCGATCTCACAAGCAGCGGTCAGCGGCGACAATGAGAAATAGGTGTACCATAAACTGTTCTTCCCTCTTTTGACCTCCAGGGGCATGTGCCCATCCGCGGCAATGGAGTGATCAATCTTCTCACGTAGAAGCTGAATGTCTGCAGCGAGGCCGGGCTTATTCTCCAAAAAGTAATGAGACGCCATACTCCCCACGAGCCCCCAATCGCCCCAATTATTCGCTCGGCCCACAATTCGCTGACACGCATTCAAATACACGTGACTCACCCATTGCTGAACGGCTTCGAAATCCTCAGATCGCCATCCGTCATAGTCAGCCAGCAACTCCGCAGCGAATACAAATCCGACGCCAATGTAAGCCACGCTCAGATCGCCGTCGTCCCCTCCGACCTCCCGGTTGGTCTTTGCCCAGGCAGTGAGTATTTCAGCGCTCTTCTCAGCGTAGGCCATGCGCGACTCATCCTCTATCAGCTGATAGGTGATCGCACAGGAATACGCAGACCACACATCACTAGAGAGGCGCTTCTTGGCCGCGTTGTGCCCATCGGCATCACGATAGAAGCCAGGCACCTCGTAGGCTCCCTGGGGATTCGGGATTGTATCCAGCGCCCGATCCGCTTGCTTCATCAACGACTCAAAGGCCGCGACTTTGACCAGTTCGCCCGCGGCGATCTGGCTTCGCGCGGATTCGAGTTGGCGCGGAGTATGCATCCCACCCGGATGATGGAAGGCATGTGCTGCGACTTGCGCCATTAGAGATTGGTTTGAGAAGTTTCCGTCGATTCAGGCGGATAATAATTCTCGGGGAAGGCTGGCCACAAAGCAGGCTTTGGCCGTGGGCTATTGGTTTCCACGGCTCCCATATCCGGAGCCGCGCCAGAGTAATCATCGTTGAAGTTCGGGATCACCGCGCCGGCGTCGTGCCCGGGCGTCCCAGGCATAAGCCACAGGCGTCCATCCGGCGCTCGTTCATAGAGTGGATTCGCCAAAATCCCATGACTTTCCGAACCTGTCTTGGCGTGAATCCTCCCCGTATACAGATCATAGTCGAAGTCATTGTTAAGTGTCTTTTGGTAATCACGAACCGCAAAGTCACTCTCCTTACGAAGCTGTAGGATGTTATTGCGTGTCGTAATATGCTCCTGGTGATTTCTCTTATCCGTGGAGAGCACGCCAGCTTGGGCACCCGCCGAAGGATCCGGCCACTCCGACGAAGGCGCAATCGGCTGCAGCGCAGTATTGTGAAAAACAAAAATGCTTCCCTTGGTATAATCTGTCTTGCGACTCCCCAGTTTCACTAAGTAATGCCCGCGAAACGAATTCGCATCGGTGCCGGTATGCTTGCGTGACACGGCATACACATTTCTGAAGTAATACACCGGCCCCAAGGATGTCGCCGCCGAACCGATCGCACCATAGGTCATGTCCATATAGTTGTTCCAAATGCGCACGTTCATATTGGCACCCTCGATTTCCAGCGCATCATCCCAGCAGTGAGAGATATAGTTGTCGTATATGTCACTGTCGCGATGCGGGAAGCCGCCAAAGCTTGAGTTCCGATATTCCCCCATGCCGTCGTTGAACATGTGCTCCATGTCGGAGTAGATCCGGTTACGCCGAATCACGAACACGCCCTGCCCCTTCATAAAGGTAATCGCCTGAGGCCCCTGCGGATGATAACTGGAACTTCCGGGGCGTTTCTCCTTCCACGAATTACTGTCGCTGCGCGGATGATGCAGCTCACAATCCTGAATCACGATGTACTCCAGTTCTTCGGAGCCGCTGGAAATGGCACTGTTAAAGTTAACCGCTTGCCCATCACTTCCGGTGGCGCCCCAGCCGCTGATGTCGCATTGCTCGATCACCACATGCTTCACATCCCCAAGCACAATGCCATGCCGCTTCGCACCTGTCATCGTCAATCCACGCACGATGACCCAAGAGGCACTCACCTTCACATTGCAGTCCGCCTCGTTCTGTGCGTCCCAATGGGCTCCTTCCGGTGCCTCGTAGAGCACATAGCCAGTCGCTTCGCTACCGCCCTCGGTGATCTCGTAAACATCCTTCGACCTCGCGGGTAGCTCGACCCGACGCGCGATTTTGAAGTCATCGCTCCACGTATCAACTTCGATGATACGCTCGGGTCCACCTTCCAACTGGAGACGGACTTCATACGTGGTGCCCGCGTCCAAATGAACAATACTTCCTCGATACTCGGCGGTGCGTGTGGAGACTACCTCCGGATGCACCGTCTGGTCAAACCACAGGGGCAAAGCGGCACGCCATTCGTCCGCGCCTTTCTTTCGATAACTCGTCGTCACTGCACGCTCTGCGTTGCCTCCGGTCGGCTTCCAGTAGAGCCCGATCGAGTTGAATGTGGGCACCGCGTGTGGCGGCACTTCAGCCCCTTCGTGCGTTAATGGCGGGATCTTTTCCAAATGAAGCTGACGATACCCAAGCGTGTGCCCCACGCTCGCCTTATCCTGCTTCCACCGTAAGATGATCTGTATTTCGTCCACCCCATCCGTGCGAAAGCTACGCTCGACCGGTTCCCACTCCCCGCCTGAATTGGAACGGGTCTGCATACGGTTCAGTTCTTTTCCATTCGCAAATAGCTTCACTTGAATGAATCCAAGTCCCTGATTGGTTCCACGTATATCGCCGGTGATCGCATAGCGTTTACCGGATTCCACTGGCACTTTTTGCAGCAACTCACCGGAGCGCCCTTGAGATTTCACGATACCGACTTCCATTCCACCCTGACTCGGGATTTGCCGGTATTCTTGCCCGGATCGGTCAACCCACCCACGAGGTAACGCACCCTCCCACGCATCAAAATTGGCGTTGTCCAATAGGTTTTGCCCATATGCGGACAGGGCAAGCGTGAGAAACAGGGATAGATATTTGAAGGCTTTCATAGATCAAGATACAGGGGGAAACTGCTCGTGGGAGAATAGGTCGGCAGTTTGCCATCCAACGCATTCTAAATGAGAAGAACGACATCGCCCTAGGTGAACGTATTCAAGGGGAATGACATACCAATTCTAAGCGAACTGGATCAACTACACCTTAAACAAAGGCTTACACTGAGTCCTCAACAATCAAAACATTGACCTGAGAATAGACAAACGCCTCTCGCCGGACAAAACCAACCGACTAAAGGCTGTGCCAATCACGAAACGACCGGCGACGTCGCAAGATGACCGCACAAAAAACACCGATTCCGCTCAACAACGCAAAAGCAGATGGCTCAGGAACTCCTGTCAGCACAACATCCAATGCGTTGGCATCATTACTGATGCGGAGTGAGTCGAAACCATACACACCACCACTCCCACCGGAGATACCAACCATACTAATACTTGTCCCAAATACGTTTTCTCCTCTTCCTGAGAGCATCGCAGTTCCCAGAGCCGCCTCTGAACTGAGATCAGCATTTTCATCCTTCACCCAGAAATCGATCGAATCAAAAGTACCGCTATAATCGATCTGCACTTTTGCCAGATAAAGTAGGTTCTCACCTGCTGATACGAGCTCAACCCCTGACGACTCAGCGCCATTATAACGCAGGCCAACAGCATCGCCGCTACGCAAGCCGACAAAGCTATTGGCATCCGAACCACTTGTGGCGGTATCCAGCCAAAGCAAGCCATCGCCATTCTGATCGGAAGAATGCCGAACCAGCATACTAATCCAAACGGTACCCGTAAGGGCTGAGTCAAAGCTGCGGGTCAGAATATTCGAAGCGGAATCGCCACTACTCGCAGTCATACGACCATCCGCTGTTGTCGTGAAGTTGTCCCCAGCCGCGTAATTTGCATTCGAAAAGAAAATATTCAAATTATCAGTGTAGCCGACAAGGTTACTGGTTCCGCCAGATGGAGCCGTCCAAGCACTGCCCCAGCCCTCACCACCATTCAGGCCGCCCGCATTGTCAAGATTGGACGTGCCGTATCCATTAGAATACTCAAAAATCGAGGTTCCGTGACAGGGAAAACTGAATAGCAGAAGGGAACATGCACACACACAAAAACATGAGGCGGCACGGCTAAAAAAAAGAAAGGGGAATTGCACAGAAAACTTCATAGACATTCAATTACATAAGGTATGATTAATTAAAAACTGTGCGTCACAATTTAGCAACATTTGACTCTCAGCAATACTGGCAAGAGTAACTCATATCACCGGAGGAGCTAAGAGCGACGGCGGCGCACGACCACCATCGCACCGCTGAAGAGCGCCATGATGAGTGCGAAGCTGGAGACTTCAGGAACCACTGAGAAGTCAAGAGTCGGGCGATAGGCGACGGTGCTGTTTTCTTTGGAGCCAAAGCCATACTCAACCCCATCGCTCCAGGAGACCATCAGTGTGACGGTATTATCAGCTTGGACGTAATCGCCCAACGAAGCAATGTTGACTGTGTAGACTTTGCCGACATCCGAGTTATACTGATTGCTCGCGGCATAGATCAACGAAGTCGTCGCGGAATTAAACCCGGTATCAATATTGGTGGTGCGATCGTTGCCGGGCGCATTATTCCAGGTGAGTGCGGTTTCATCCCAGTTCGTACCGAGCTCACCTCCCGATGCAGTATAGCCACTATCCAATCCGTAAAAATAAAACGTACGATTACCATTCTGGTTGTTTGCTCGATAGCTGATGGTGGTGGTAAAGGTGGCAGCGGCATCGAGGTCTGCATTGAGGCCAGTCAAGTCGAACTGGTAGTAAGCCTTTCGGACATTGTCATTATTAGCACTACCGTCACTGCGCACCTCGAGGTTCACTGAAGTCCCGCCATCCATGACCGTAGAGGCACTGCCCTCCCGTATATAACCGTCTTCCGATGTAGTGATCGTGGTGGCGGATGCGATTGAAGCGCTGGCCAGAAAAACCAGCGGGCTTCCAATAAGGGCGCGAATAAGAGACAAATGATTCATTTTATTTATGGGGTGCATGGGGGGTTGTTATTTAAAATTGCCATAGCTGAGTTCTTTAACGAATAAACTACGGCTGATTAAGAAAATACCCGTCAAATAGTGCACAAAAAATGATCTAAGATGGGTCATTTTTTACTGAACCTATTAAACTGTCAGAGTCTGAGGGTAGGAACCACGTCACAGCGCCCAAGGGAGTTCGACCAATGATAAATCTATTATTAGCTAAGCAAACGATGCGACTTCGCTCATTCGGCCTGTTACTTCTAGCACTTCTTTTCTCTGCCCAAACGATCCGCGGAGTTGAGAATCCTAGTTTCGAGGAAGGCTTGGACAATTGGTCCTGGTGGTCACGCGACGACAGCGGCGAAGCGACATCAACTGAGCGCATCAGTCAACACGGCAACCGTTCCGCACGGATCGAGTTTGCGGGCAAAGAAGACTGGGCGTTTTCCAGCCGCACAAAGCTGCCCACCCAGGCCGGACGCTATCTAAAGATCTCAACATGGATGAAGGTCGAAGCAGGTGCCCCCGAATTTTCCGTGGTCGCCATGCACGGTCAACAAATCCTGCAATGGAACATCGGCTCTGTCCGCGCGGAAGGTGCGCGCTGGCAGCAATATGAAGTGCTGGCGGAAACTCCGGAAGGAACCGATCACGTCTATCTTCGTTTTACCGGTCGTGGCGAAACCCGTGCCTGGTTCGATGCCATCGATTATGCCTGGACGGACGCCCCCAAGCAAGGCCCCGCTCAAGCGAAAGTCCATGGCTGGGCAAGCGAACATATCCACGAACCACTCGGGCGCGCTGCCGTGGCCTTGGAATCGAGCGACGGGGTCTATCTCAGCTGGCGGCTTCTTCCGGGCGACCCCATCGATGTGGGCTTTCACATCTACCGATCATTAGACAACCAGAGCGCGGAGCGAATGACACACCGCCCCATCACCGAGACGACGGATTGGGTCGATCCAAACGTGCCCACCGGCTCCACCGTCCGCTACTGGGTGCTCCGCTCCGATGCGCTGGCGCGGCTTGATGAACCCGCAGATGCCGAACTGACCACCACAGGGCAAAGCCGCGGATACGTTCACTATCCCTTAACCGAGCAGGTCAACTCCAGCGTCGTTGGCGTCGGCGATCTCGATGGGGATGGTCGCTACGACTTTGTCGTCAAACATCCGCACTCACGAGTCGACCCCTACGCAGGCTACTGGAAACCGAGCCAATCACCTTTCACACTGGAAGCGGTGAACGCCGACGGACACATCATGTGGCGTCACTCACTCGGCCAATCGATCGAGCAAGGCATCTGGTATTCCCCCTTTGTGGTGGCTGACCTGGATGGCGATGGCTGCGCCGAGATCGGTCTGAAGACCGGCGAAGGCGATCCACGCGATGCCGATGGCCGGGTGCACTCCGGCGCGGAATACCTCAGCATACTCGACGGCAAAACAGGCCAGCTGCGCACCCAAACCGAATGGATTCCACGTGAACTGTTTGCCAGCTATAATAACGCCTCACGTAACCAGCTCAGCGTCGCCTACCTCGACGGAAAGACTCCCTTTCTGATCGTCGAGCGCGGCACCTACCAACGGATCGTCCTCGATGCCTGGCAATTCCACAAGGGGCAGCTAAAGCAGGTCTGGCGCTGGGATAATCAGCATGAGTTGAGGCGCTATTGGGGACAAGGGGCACACATTCTACAATCTGTCGATATCGATGCCGATGGGCGCGACGAAATCATCGTCGGCTCCGCAGTCGTCGATGATAATGGCGACAGTCTATGGTCGACCGGACTCGGACATCCCGATCATGTCTACATTGGCGATCACGACCCGGAGCGAGCGGGGCTGGAAATGTATTACGGTCTCGAAACATCCCAACTCTTGGGCAACGGCATGTGCTTAGTCGATGCCGCTAGCGGCAAAATCATTTGGGGACATGAAGGCTCGACACGCCATGTGCACCATAAAGGGCTCTGCGCCGACCTCACGGCCGAGCACCCGGGCAACGAATTATATTCATGCGATTCAGATGCAGAGAAACGTCCCGAGCGCCCCTTTCTGCGCAACGCTCAGGGCGAACTGATTGCCAGCGAAATGGATTGGGACTTCGGGCCATTGAGTGTGTGGTGGGATGGCGATAGACAGCGCGAGCTCATCCAAAAGAATACGATTCACAAATACATGGGGGATGAGCTGGCCTCCATCTCAGGCAAGGTGCTTGGAGTCGCCGACCTATTCGGCGACTGGCGTGAAGAAATCCTCGTCGCCGTCGACGGCGGCCTTCGAATCTACAGCACCACCATCCCGGCCAAAGATAAACGCGTCTGCCTCACTGCGGATTCGTTGTACCGATCCGGGCTGAGGCAATTTTCCAGTGGATACTGGCAAGTCCCTCTCTTGCGCGATGGCTTGAAGTAGGAGCTCAAAAGATAACTCTGCTCTCTCCCACGCTCATCCAGTTGAATAGGTTGAGTTAAAGCGCGGGTGAATACTCCGCATTTAATTTCTAATAATTCAGAACGATACCCAAATTATGAGTTTATTATTACCTAAAAAAAGTATGCTGCTGTGCGCGGCATTTTTGTGCGGCCTGCATGCATCCGCAGCAGACCTTTATATGCTGCCCCAAGGGGCTGGCGAGCAAAGCGGCACGGACTGGGCGAATGCCCTCTCCTACGCGGCCGATGCGGACAGCCTCCAGAATGCATGGAATCAACTCACACCAGGAGACACCCTGTATCTGGGCGGCGGCGAATATGAGGCCCGCTCCGTCACGCTGAGTGCGGACGGCAGCACAAAAGCGGACACCAAAACACTGAAGGGCGTCACTCGCGACGGCCAGCGCCCGGTCTTCACCGGCACATGGGAGAAAGAAGACAAAGGCAGCGGTTTTGCCATGTTCAAAATTGCGCCGAAATCCTCTTGGTGGGCGATTGAGAATATTGAAATCCGCAAATGCCGCGAAGGCGTGGTCACCTCCTCGCCCGGTCAGGTGTCCAACGGTCGTATTATCGATGTCGACGTGCAGGAAACCCGCGATGCCTTTGTCTTCATCGGCGGTGCCTACTCCAGCAAACCGGAAGTCGGCAGTCACAACATCGAGATCCGGGACTGCGACGTCCTCTACTACACCAAGCGCGGCTTCCGTTTCCGTGACGGCTGCTACGACATTGTGGTCGCCAACTGCACCGCCGATGCCGGCGGACGCGAGTGGTATATCGAACCCTTTCCGATGAGCTTTAATGTGATCGGCGGCAAAAGAGGCAGTGGGGTCTTTGACCACGATATCACTTTCATCGACTGCGTGGCGAAGAATAACTGGCACGTGACCAAAGACAGCAGTTACTGGAATGGGGACGGCTTTTGCGCCGAGGGCACCGCCTACAACCTCACCTATATTCGCTGCGAATCCTATGGGAACACCGACGGCGGTTGGGATGACAAATCCGCCAACCCACTGCTCATCAGCTGCATTGCTAAAGACAACAAAAAGAACTATCGCTTCTGGGGCTATGAGCCCGGCGCGGTGCTCTATAACTGTATTTCCGATGCACCAATCAAACGTGGCGGCAACTCCAACTATGTGGGGATGTGGACCGGCGGCAAAGTCCAGGTCATCCACTCGAGCTTCATCAATTCCAAAATCCCAATGGAGGTGAATACCTATAGAGTCACTCCTGAGAAGAAAGCGCGGATGCTCATCACCGTAAAGGACTCCATTGTGGAGCTGCCCGAAGGAACGAACGCGTTGCCGACCGAAAACTTTGTAGTCAGCAACAATTTCATCCGTCCACTCGGCTCCGATGCGAAGCCGGAAGCCAATGTCCCCGGCTACACGGAGTTCGGCAAAGGTGTGGATTTACTGGCACGTGCGCGTCCGCTACAACCCCTGCTCAAAACCGAAGCCAAACTACTGGAGGCAAAACGTCTGTCGATTTACGGGGACAAAAACCCGAGCGGCTGGTATCTGAGCGGCTGGAATGGTGCGGAGATGCGTCAAGTCAGAGGCGAAGGCATCGACTACAGCAATGCACTGGCCGTGACGACCAAAGGATCGAGTGGCGGCGGAGCGACCTACCGCACCAAGCGCCTCTCCGCGACGGTTCAATTCGTCAATTACGCACCGGCAAACTGGGAGCTACGGATGTCCATTCGCACCAAACCACTGCCACTCAAGAATCTGGAAATCAATATTCTCGCGATGTCGAAGGAAGTGAAATTCAAGGAGCTTCCACTGCCCGGCGTACTCGACGGTTCAGTCACCGACTGGCAGGAGATTGCCATTCCGCTGAAGGATTTTGTGACCAACGACAAAGACTTGGTGGACTTCGCCGGATTCTACATCCGGACAAACGGTGATCTGCCGACTCCGCTGTATATAGACAACGTCCGTCTCGAACCGGCCGAATGATTCACTTCTGATGCCCCCTTATTTCCACGGGGTGACGAAGTTTCGTAGCATCGAGTGTGAACTCGATGAGTCATTGGCATAAC
>PPCM01000380.1_pt1 | contig 45826 bp, 43 predicted proteins | sample 1555541 | NCBI WGS metagenome assembly PPCM01 (sample SAMN05284479, study PRJNA326546) | Marine sediment metagenome, whole genome shotgun sequencing project. | isolation source: marine sediment | place: Germany: Wadden Sea | collected 2012-09-05
TGTAGGTTTACCAAACATATGTGACATAAAACAAAAAATGTCAAAAAGACAAGATAGGACCACCTTGAATGATATAGTTGAGTTGCGAAACCAAACTTAATATTCAAAGGAGATCCTATAATGAATACTATAACACAAGATATGCGTTGGAAACAGATGATTTGTGATTATGCTTTAAAGCATGGTGTAACTAAAGCAGCCATTAGGTACAGAACCAATAGGCAATTTGTGTATCGTCAGCTCCATAAGTATGATGGTAGCTTAAAATCATTGGCACTACTGTCAAGAAGACCACATAATCATCCAAATCAGCATAAAGATAGCGAATTAAAGCTGATTAAAGATATGAGAAGAAGAAACCCAACAACTGGATTAGTTGAATTTTGGATTCGTATGAGAAGAAAAGGATACAAGAGATCTGTAACTTCCTTATATAGAGTAATGAGAAGGTTGGGGATGTATGAGAAAAAGAAAGTAAAACCTAAGTATGTATCTAAACCATACATGCAAATGACATACCCAGGAGAACGGGTACAAGTAGATGTAAAGTATGTACCTACAAAATGCTTAGTTGGAGATATGGCAAGAAGTAGGTTGTATCAGTATACAGCCATAGATGAGTATAGTAGAGTTAGATGTTTAGCATTCTATGAGGAGAAAAACACCTATACATCAACATTGTTTTTAGAAAAGATAAGAAAGTATTATCCCTTTGAAATCAAGGAGATTAGAACCGATAATGGCTTTGAATTTACAGGAAAAATGAGCAACAGAAAAACTAATACGTTATTTGAACGTAAGCTATCAGAATATGGCATTAAACACAACAGAATACGAGTAGCAACACCTAGACATAATGGTAAAGTAGAAAGAAGTCATAGAACTGATAATGAGCGTTTTTATAGTAAACATAAATTTTATAGCATCAAAGATGCAAGAGAGCAACTTAGCAGATATATGCGTGTTTCAAATGGTTTTCCAATGCGACCCTTAAAATGGATGACGCCATATGAAGTGCTCAAGGATTTTTTGGTTCATAATGTAACATATGTAACGTAAACATACATAATTTTATAGTTTTTTTTTGAGAACAGACATGGTGTGCCTTGATGAAGTGGTACAATGAAAATGTATACACTAAGAATATCTAATTGGGATAAGCAATTTTACTATGGGGTAGAGATTGATAAACTAGATGTGGTTGAAACGTAATAAGCATAAAAAAGGGAAAAATAGAAGTGGTTATTAACAAGAGCTGCTTGAGAAAATTTTTGTTATCATCATTGTCTTGGGAGGGAATTAAGATGGGTTTTATTATCATCTGTGTAGGTTCAATAGTTTTTTTTGCAGTCTATGAGTTTATAAGTAAGCTAAGATTACGTAGAAAAGAAAAAAAGGCTACATATTTAAATATAACGGGGACCGTAGTAGATTATAATATTATTAATAATACGCATATTACTGGTCGATTTGCAACTAATGTTATAATTTCCTATAGTCTTATTTGTTACATTGAGGATAGAAATAAAAAAGTATACAATGTATTGCTTTTTACAGATTATAAACTTAGCAATTTAGACATTAACAACTTCTGGGAAATAGGCTATGAAATTACTTTACCAATAAAAAAATATTTCGGTAAAAAAATATATGTATTGCAAAACCAAAATGAATATATAGTAAGAAAATAAGAAAACAACTGATTTTCTAATCTATCATGAACCGTACCATACAGTTTGCAAAAATAATAATCAGAGGATAAATTATAAAATACCATAAGAATATACGTGAAAAAAGAGTGTATCAGATAATGTGATTTACTCTTTCTTTATAGTTAAAGGTGTTATTTATGACGTTAAACGTGTGAATGTGCAAGGAGTGTTTACATACATAATAAAAATGATAAGATTATAAAGATATGGAAAAACCAATAGGGTCAGGCTTGACAAATTGACAAGCTTTTCATTACATAAATTCACTACTGTTTAAGATTTCCCAAACAGTACCATATACTTTGAATAAAAATAAAAACAATTCGTGTGCAAATGTGAATTGTTTTTTGTTGCAGTTTTACCGAGTATTCGAGATATAAAGAAATACCAAAAGGATAAAATATGACTACATTGAATAATATAGTCCCCAACCAATGATTCAAAAAAGAATGTTTAGCATCGTATGGCAGCGGATAAGATACATTTAGAACGACTGCATACAGCCCAATGTGTCCAATTAAATGATAGCGAGGCATTTCTTTTGATTTATAACTAAATATCGTGTAATCTAAAATAAGGGAATAGCATCGACGGTAAAATAAGTATCTAATGAACTGCACAATGATATTAAAATCTGGAGGGATAAAGACTATGATAGTAAATATAAATGATAAGCAATTAAAGTATGAGAAGGACTATAAAGATAATAAAAATTTACGCACTAAATTTGATGAGCTAGCTCAAAGTACATTTGGGATAAGCTTTGAAAATTGGTATCAAAAGGGATACTGGAAAGAAAGGTATATTCCATATTCGCTATTTGATGATGATAAAATCATATCAAATGTATCTGTAAACGTAATAGAATTCAATCTCTTGGGGCAACAAAAGACTTTTGTTCAAATAGGTACGGTGATGACAGATGAGAACCACCAAAAATTAGGATATAGCAAGTTTCTAATGGAAAAAGTTATGCTAGAGTGGGAAAAGAAATGCGATTTAATGTATCTGTTTGCAAATGAAGAAGTCCTAGAATTTTATCCAAAATTTGGATTCGCAAAAGCATATGAACATCAGTATGTGAAAGATATAAAGTCTAAACAAAACAATAGCAAAGTAATTAAGCTAGATATGTCAGATGAAAAAAATGAGAAGTTTCTTTTTGAGACAATTAAAAATTCATGTTCTCAGTCCAAACTTGCAATGACAAAGAATGCTTCATTGATAATGTTCTATTGTATATCATTCATGAAAGATCAGCTTTATTATATAGAAAATCTAGATGCTATTATTGTTGCAGATATTACAAAAGACACTATATATTTAAGTGATATATTTTCTTCTAAAGAAGTTGATATTGACCAGGTGCTATATGCTCTGGCTAATGAAGATGATAAACATATTGAAATAGGCATTACACCTCTTGTAACAGATTCTTTTGAAAGTAAAAAGCTAGATAATGACGAATCAACATTATTTATAATTGGAAATGATAGCAAGATGTTTAATGAGAATAGATTAATGTTTCCAGTGTTATCTCATGCCTAGGAAATAAAAAAGGCAAAGCTAGATAGATTAGTTTTCTTTTGGAAAGTGTATAATTGCAAATTTTTTTAGAAAATAGAAATGAGTAATTAATTCATTTTAAATGTCGAGGAGGATAAGTAGATGATAACGGCAGTTGTAGGTAGTACAGTTTTTTTCATAATATCTATAGTGTATGTTTTAGTAGCATTAGGATTACCCTTTGGAGAGTTTATTATGGGAGGGAAATATAGAAAAGCACCAAATGAAATCAGATATATTATTGGGATTTCTATCCTAGTTCAATGGTTTGCAATTATTATTCTTTTACAAACAGCAGGACTTTTACCTTTGCTATTTTCGTCAGACATTACGAAAGCGATTTGTTTTTTCTTTGCAGTATACTTATCGCTTAATGTAGGCATGAACTTGTTGTCTAAGAGCAAAAAAGAAAAATACATAGAGTCAATGGGGACGGGGGAAATTGACTCAAGCAATATATAATGATAGAATCACATCGAGAGGTGAAAGTTGATGGCAAGACAAGCAAGAAAGAAAAGTGAAAGTGGATATTATCATATAATGGTTAGAGGAAACAATAAGGAAAGAGTATTCGAGAAGGCTCAAGATAAGGAAAAAGTAATAGAAATACTCCAAAAAATAAAAGATGAAAATGCAATAATCATATATGCCTATTGTTTAATGGATAATCATATACATATAGTATTGAAAGATAAAAAAAATGAGATAGGGATGACAATGAGAAGGTTTGGCGTATTCTATTCAAGATATTATAATAAAGAGAATAAACGGGTAGGACATGTGTTTCAAGAAAGATATAAAAGCGAAGCAATAGAAGATGAAAGTTATTTAATGGCAGTCATTAGGTATGTGCACAAGAATCCAGTGAAAGCAAAAATAGTAAAACAATTAGACGAGTATGTCTGGAGTAGTTACAGTGAATATATAAATGACAGTAAGGAATTGGTAAGTATAGAAGATATATTAGGAATAAATGTGCAAGCGTATAAAAAGGGATTAAAAGATTTTATTGAATTCCATAAAGAAGATGATAACCGAGTATTTTTAGAAGATCGAGAAGAGCAAGAAGAAATGGAAATTAGCAAAGCTTGGGATATCGTAGAGAATAAATTAACATATGCATCAAGTAGTGTAGGCGAAGTTGGAAAAAGGTACATAGCACAGATAATGGTTACAGAATCAAATTTATCGAAGAGGAAAATAGCAGAAATAGTTGGATTAAATCGAAACACTGTGCAACGAATGAAAAAAGAGAAATGAAAATAAATAAGATAATGATGGCGAAACGTGCGAAATAGAAGTCATGAGTTAATAGAGATAAAAAACTAGGAGGAAAGATATATGATAATAGCTATAGCAGGCAGTACAGTTTTTTTCGTTATATCAATATTGTATGTTTTAGTAGCAATAGGACTACCTTTAGGGGAATTTATGATGGGGGGCAAATACAAAAAAGCACCAAATAGAATCAGATTTATTATTGGGTTTTCTGTCATAGTTCAATGGTTTGCAATTATTATTCTTTTACAAACTGCAGGCCTTATACCTTTATTTTTTTCATCAAGCGTTACGAAAGGGATTTGTTTTTTCTTTGCATCGTATTTATCTCTAAATGTAGGTATGAATTTACTTTCTGAAAGCAAAAAAGAAAAGTATATAATGACACCGCTTTCTATAATTGCGGCAGCGTCATTTTGGTTAACAGCATTAGCTGGTTAAAAAGCAGAGAAGCAGAGCGTAGAAAACAAGGTGAAGAGGAATATTACAATGGTCAAACACCTAACAATGTAACATCTAGCGAATTAATCATAACCACTATATAATTAATACCCCAAAAGATTAAAAAACAGTAGTTTAGTAGAAATAATCTTTAGATATGTTGCCACTTTGATAACCCATTAGGAGATTAAACAATGTCATACGGATTAAGAATAAACTTTGAAAAAGAAAAAACAGTAGGAGTAATAACCTTAAATCATCCACCATTAAATATTGTAGATGAAATATTTTTCACAGAATTAGAAGACATACAAAGGGAAATATATAATGATAAAGAACTAAAAGCAATAATGATAACAGGTGCAGGAAAGGTATTTTCTGCTGGAATAGATTTAGATTATCTTTCAGGTACAGTGGCAAACAGTAAATTTATGAAAGACAATCTAGACTGGCTACAAAGCCTATATAGCTTTTGGCAAAAGTTACCAATACCAGTAGTCGCGGGAGTACATGGGCACTGTATAGGTTCAGCATTAGAACTAATAGCTGGGGTAGACTTGCGAGTAGCTAGTAAAAATGCAATATTCCAATTACCAGAAGTAAAATTAGGTTTGTCCCCAGATATGGGAGGGACAACAAGAATAGCAAAGTTAGTAGGTATAGGACAGGCTAAAAAAATAGTAATGGCGTGTGAGCAAATAAATGCAGAAGAAGCTTATCGAATGGGACTAGTAGAGTATTTAGTAGAGAATGAAGAGCTTTCTGAGTTCACTAAAAAACTAGCAGAAAAATTAGCAAATTATCCACAATCATCAGTAAGGTTTGCTAAAAAAGGCATAAATTTAGCATCAGAAAATAGTACAGAAGCAGGCCTTCTTTTTGAGCAAGCCCAATCCATTTATTGTTGTGGCACAGAAGATATTCAAGAGGGACTTTCGGCCTTCAAAGAAAAACGTAAACCTAATTATAAAGACGAATAAAAACGTCAAAGGGCTTTTAGAGAAAATATCTCTAAAAGTTTTTTGTTTACCCATGATATGTCACATCTACATGATATAGTTTTTGTAAGCAGAAAGAGAGGGAAACTATGACTAAAGAAATTTACGATATGAGTACTAAAACTATCTTGAAGAATGCATTTGTACTATATAAGGACAATTTTCAAACCCTTATATCTGTATCAGCATTTATTACCTTAACATTAGTAGCTAAACAGCTCTGGGAAGCAACCGTTGGAGGGAAATTAAATAATAGTATCGGAGTATTTAATGGCGTGACAAACCTTATAGTGAAATTTGGTTTAACTGCAACGACTACTATAAGTAGCATACTACTAGTTATAATAATAAGTAACTTCTATAATCGTGAAGAAATGAGTTTGAGCAGAGGTATCAACGTAGCAAAAAGTAAGTTTTGGAGATATGTCGGAAACAGTATTTTACTAGGACTTATCCTTGCAATTCCTTTGTTAATAGAGATAACAATTATAAGAAGTCAATTAAGCATAATACCAAAAATAGTGTTAGCAGGTGTCTTTAGTATCCCAATCATTTACTTAGTGACTATCTTTAGTTTTGTAATGTATTTAGTATGTATAGATGAAACAAGTGCAGGGCGGTTATCTAAAAGTAAGGAATTATGTAGAGGACAATTTTTTAAAGTTTTGGTAATAAACTTGGTAATTAGTGGTAGTTTAGATTACGGATTTTATATTATAAAAACGATTATAGCATATTCTAAAGTACAATCAGTACTCACCAATATAATTGTTGAGTTGTGTGCATATTCTTGGTTTTTATTTTCAACACCTTTTGCAACATGTATTACAATAGAGCTAATTTACAGGTTGTTAGATAAAAAAGACATGGTGATAAATGACAAACCGTTGGAAAATACAGACATGGAAAATACAATAAATTCTTAGTGAAATCCTCGTTCAAATATGCTAAAATCAGTAGTACACTAAAGAGGTGATTATATGAAAATATGTGGGCTTTTAAAAACCACTTTACTAGATTATCCGCAAAAAGTTGCATGTACTGTTTTTACAGGAGGGTGCAATTTTTCATGTCCATACTGTCATAATGCTAGTCTTGTTTTAGATCATCAAGCTAATGAGGAGATGACAGAAACAAATTTCTTTGCTTTTTTAGAAAAAAGAAAAGGCGTTATTGATGGCGTATGTATTAGTGGTGGAGAACCTATTATACAAAAAGATTTGATAGGATTTATTGAAAAGATTAAAGAAAAAGGATATGAAATAAAGTTAGACACAAACGGAAGTGATCCAGAAAAACTTAATGAGATAATGAAAAAAGGACTAGTTGATTATGTGGCTATGGACATAAAAAGCTCTCCAAACAATTATAATATTGCTATAGGAAAAGACAATATTGATATAGATAAAATAAAAGAAAGTGTCAATATTCTTAAGAAAAGCCATATCAATTTTGAGTTCAGAACCACCCTCGTAAAAGGAATTCATACAAAAAAAGACATAGAAGAAATAGGAAAATGGCTAAATTCAGATGTGAAATACTACTTGCAAAACTATAATGATTCAGGAGATACAATAGCATCAAGAATTGACGAAAATGATAAATATAAGGCTTTTTCTGAGGAAGAAATGGCTGGTTTTATAGAAATAATGCGTCAACATGTTCCAAAAACTAGCATTAGAGGCGATTAGCAAGCTATACTACATATAGTGTCGGGCTCAAACAAAAACATACAATATGTTGTATGTTTTTGTTTTTTTTTATACATTTTGTGGTACAATATTATTAGTCAGTTATATATTAATAAGCGCATTTTGATGAAAACGTGCAAAAACAATGGTTAGGGAGTGACTTGAATGTACAATGTAATAAAAAGAGATGGTAAACAACTAGATTTTAATATATCTAAAATTACAAAAGCCATCACGCTTGCTTTTGAAGCAACAGATAAACAGTATCATCCGGGAGTAATAGATTTATTAGCTTTACAAGTTACTGCAGATTTTGAAGAAAAGATAAAAGACGGACAAATCGCAGTTGAAGATATACAAGATAGTGTAGAATCAGTGTTAATCAAAACAGGTTATTCAGATATAGCTAAAGCATATATCTTATACAGAAAACAAAGAGAAAAAATACGTAACATGAAATCGACTATTCTTGATTATAAAGATATAGTAGATAACTATGTAAGAATCAATGATTGGCGAGTAAAAGAAAATTCAACAGTAACATATTCTGTTGGTGGACTTATATTAAGTAACTCAGGTGCAATAACAGCAAATTATTGGTTATCTGAAATATACGATGAAGAAATTGCAAGAGCACATAAAAATGCAGACATACATATACATGACTTATCAATGCTAACAGGATACTGTGCAGGGTGGTCCTTAAAGCAATTAATCCAAGAAGGATTAGGAGGGATAACTGGAAAGATCAGTTCATCACCAGCAAGTCATTTATCAACACTATGTAACCAAATGACAAACTTCTTAGGCATAATGCAAAATGAGTGGGCAGGCGCACAAGCTTTCTCATCATTTGATACTTATTTAGCACCATTTGTAAAAGCAGATAACATGACTTACAAAGAAGTTAAGCAATGTATTCAATCTTTTATATATGGCGTAAACACACCATCAAGATGGGGAACACAAGCACCATTTTCTAACATAACACTGGACTGGACTGTCCCAGCAGATTTAGCAGAGCTAAATGTAATCGTTGGGGGAAAAGAGTTAGACTTCAAATACAAAGATTGTGTAGAAGAAATGGAAATGGTTAATAAAGCATTTATTGAGATCATGATTGAGGGAGATGCAAACGGAAGAGGATTCCAATACCCTATCCCAACATACTCAATAACAAATGACTTTGATTGGTCAGAAACAGAAAATAATAAACTGTTATTTGAAATGACAGCAAAATACGGAACACCATATTTCTCAAACTATGTAAATAGTGATATGGAGCCAAGTGATGTAAGAAGTATGTGTTGCAGGCTACGTCTTGACTTAAGAGAATTACGTAAAAAGTCAGGTGGATTCTTTGGTAGTGGAGAAAGTACAGGATCTGTTGGCGTAGTAACAATCAACTTACCTCGTATTGCACACCAAGCACAAGATGAAGCAGAATTTTACACAAGATTAGACAAGCTTATGGATGTGTCAGCACGTTCATTAAAACTAAAAAGAACGATCGTAACCAAATTATTAGATGAGGGATTATACCCATACACAAAGAGATACTTAGGTTCATTTGAAAATCATTTCTCAACAATTGGGCTGATAGGAATGAATGAAGTAGGTCTAAATGCAAAATGGTTACAATCAGATATGACAACAGAAAAGACACAAGCATTCTCAAAAGAAGTATTAAACTATATGCGTGATCGTTTATCAGATTATCAAGAAAAATATGGTGATTTATATAACTTAGAAGCAACACCAGCAGAGTCAACAACATATAGACTTGCAAAGCATGATACAGAATTATACCCAGGGATTGTATCAGCAGCAGATACAGATGGTACACCATACTACACAAATTCATCTCATCTACCAGTAAGCTATACACATGACATATTTGATGCATTAGATATTCAAGATGAGATGCAAACGTTATATACATCAGGAACAGTATTCCATGCATTTTTAGGAGAAAAACTACCTGATTGGAAAGCAGCTGCTAACTTAGTTAAAAAGATTGCAGATAACTACAAACTGCCATATTATACAATATCACCAACATATTCTATATGTAAAAATCATGGATATATATCAGGCGAATTATATGAGTGTCCAGAGTGTGGCGAAAAAACAGAAGTACACAGTAGAATAACAGGTTATTATCGTCCAGTACAAAATTGGAATGATGGTAAAACACAAGAATACAAAGAAAGACAAGTGTATGATATAGATAATTCTTTCATAAAAAATGTAACAGTTGTTGATGAAAAAGTTGAAGATGCCGTAAAGATAGAAACAGGATTAGGTAAGACATTCTTATTTACAACAAAAACATGTCCAAACTGTGGTATGGCAAAATCAATGTTAGATAATGCAGGGGTATCATATGAAGTGGTAGATGCAGAGGAAAATATTGAAATTACTAGACAGTATGGCGTAATGCAAGCACCAACATTGGTAGTTGCTGATGGTGATAATTTTGAGAAAATATCAAACTTATCAAACATAAGAAAACATACAGAAGATTTTACAACAATATAAAAAATGAACTAAAAAAGGGCTATTCAAGAAAAACTTGAATAGCCCTTTTTGTATATTTTATTCGAAACCATACCAATGAGTTACTTCATCAACCGATTCACGTTTTGTGATTAGTTTGTTGCAAGGAAACTCATCGTCAGAGTATCCAAGAGTCATGCTAATAACAACATTTTCATTATCAGTAATATTTAGGTTACTTTTCAAAACATCGTGATAAGAGACACCCTGCTCACTAATACATGTCCCTAAACCATACTCATGAGCAACTAGCCCTATAGTCTGTATTAATGAACCAATAGCAAGTATAGACCAAGTACTTTCAAAGATTTCTTTTTTGACAGTAAAGATCAATGCGACGGGTGCATCAAAATATTTAAATCCTCTAGCTACCCAGGCTTTTCTCTTATCTTTATCTTCTCTTTTAATGTCTAATAAGGCAAATAAATCCTTTGCAAGCTCAACGCGGCGTTTTTTAAAAACATCGTCTAACTGAGGTTCTTCTATAGTAGGAGCAACACCACCTAAAAATCGGTTTAAATATTCACGTTTAATATTATCTAATGTATTACCTGTAGCTACGTAAATATTCCACGGTTGTATGTTTGTAGCAGAAGGACTTCTTAAAGCCTTTTCTATAATCTCTTTGATTAATTCTTTTTCAACTGGCTTATCTAAATAAGCACGTATACTTTTTCTATTTTCTATAGCATCTAACATATAAATCATTCTCTCCTCTCAAAATAGCGAAAATTTTATATCAATATAATACCTAAATATGAATATCTTAAACAAATTATAGGGAGAAATTTGCAAAATAAAATTTTCTTAAGCTCAATAATATATCAACAAAATTATTAAATCAACAGGGAAATAAGAAGGAAAATAATTTTTGCAAAAAAATAAGGAACAAATAATTAACTGAATAAATCACATTTAAATGTTGGAATTTCAAAGCGTATGCCAAACAAAAATAATAGGGAAAACAACAAATTAAAACCAAAAAAAACATAAAAAATAATATTTCTCAATTCAAAACAAAATAATTTATGGTATACTGATGTCAAAATAAACTCTATGAAGGTGATTATGTGATAAATAACAGACTTGATTATGCAGATTTTGTAAAACTTGTAGATAACTTATATGACGAAGTTAATATATGGGACAAAGACCTTAACTTAGTTTATATAAATAATGCATGTGAGCGACACTATGGTTTAAAAAAAGAAGATATGATTGGCAGAAACTATTTTGATTTTATTGAAGCAGATTACTGGTATCCCAAATTATTACCATACGTATATCAAGAAAAAAAACCGGTAATGACAACACAGCGATCTCACATAGGGACGTCTATAACAAGTATAGTTATACCAATATTTGGAGAAAATGGAGAAATTGATTTCTTTGTTTCTAGTATTCGAGATGGTGTAGAAGACATCCATTTTTTAAGAGTAGATGAAATACAGAGAAAAAAATATGAAGAAAGACATCTGACTTCATCTTCAATGCTTTTCAAAAGTTCAGTTATGAAAGGCATCATGGAACTAGCATATACTTTATCTGACGTTAGTTCACCAATCGTTATATCTGGAGAGTCAGGGGTAGGAAAAACATTATTAGCCCGCGTTATACATAACAACAGTGAGCGAAAAGACAAACCTTTTATAACAATAAACTGTGGAGCAATACCAAAAGAGCTAATGGAGTCAGAACTGTTTGGCTACGAAGAAGGATCGTTTACAGGCGCAAAGAAAGATGGACGAAAAGGACTCTTTGAAGCAGCAGACGGTGGAACTTTATTATTAGATGAAATATCAGAGCTGCCATATATGTTACAATCAAAGCTGTTGCAAGTTGTTCAAGATAAAGAATTCTTGCCAATTGGTAGTAACAAAGTTAAAAAAGTAGATGTAAAGCTAATTGCAGCAACAAATAAAGACTTAAAGAAACTAGCAGATGCAGGTAACTTTAGAGAAGACTTATACTATAGATTAAGTGTATTTGAAATAAATATACCACCACTTAGAGATAGAAAAGAAGATATTGAATTATTAACATTTTATTTTTTAAATCAATACAATGAAACATATAAGAAAAATCATCAACTAGATGAGGAGACATTAAATATATTTAAACATTTCGCTTGGAGAGGTAATACAAGAGAGTTATCTCACCTGATAGAAAGATTAGTAGTAACGGTAAAAGATTTTACCATAATGCCAAATCACCTACCGAACACTTTCTTTGAAATCAACAAAAACTCGGAGGGAACAGGATTAGAGAGTTTTGATGAAATGGTAGATTTATATAAGAAAAATATTATTAAAGAAGCATACGAAAAGCATAAAAGTTCAAGAAAGGTAGCAAAAGAACTAAAAGTAAGTCAATCAAAAGCGAATAGACTAATAAAACAATATATTGAAGGCATAGAAGAATCTGACGAATAAAAACAAAAGTGAGTCACATATGGAAAAGGGAGTCAAAGTTGACTCGCTTTTCTTTTTTATTTTTTTGGCACTTTTCAAAGGATTCTTTGAAAATTAAACGTTTTCACAACTAAAAAAAGTTTGGCACGCAAATTGCTATATATAAGAGAGTCGAAAAGATATTCATATATTTGCTAAGAGCATAAAAATAGATAGAGAGAAATTACAAAGAGAAATTTTATTTATTAGAAGCGTAAGGAGGCAACGAAATGAGCTATTGGAATGGTTTTAAAGGAAACTTATGGAAAACAGAAATAAATGTTAGAGATTTTATACAAGAGAACTATACGCCTTATGAAGGTGATGAGTCATTTTTGAAAGATGCAACAGAAGCAACGAAAACACTATGGAATGAATTACTAGTGTTGTTACAAAAAGAGAGAGACAATGGTGGTGTTTTAGACGTAGACACAAAGGTCGTATCTACATTAACATCTCACAAGCCAGGCTATATAAATAAAGATTTAGAGAAAATTGTAGGATTACAAACTGACGAACCACTAAAAAGAGCTATATTTCCAAGAAGCGGTTTAAATGCATTAGAAGAAGCCCTAAACAGTTATGGATACGAATTAGATGAAAACATAAAAAATATATACTCACAACATAGAAAAACACATAACGAAGGTGTTCTTGCAGCATATACACCAGACATTAAAAAAGCAACAAAAGCAGGAATCATTACAGGATTGCCTGATAACTATGGTAGAGGAAGACATATTGGTGACTATAGAAGATTAGCACTATATGGACTAGATTACCTGATAGAAGAAAAAGAAAATGAGTTCAAACTCTTAGAACCAGGAGAAATGACACAAGAAGTAATCCAACAAAGAGAAGAACTTACAGATCAGATTAATTCATTGAACGAGTTTAGAGAAATGTGTACTGCACATGGATTCGATGTATCTAAACCGGCGGTTACTGCACAAGAGGCAATTCAATATGTTTATTTTGCATTATTAGCTGCAGCAAAGCAGCACGACGGTGTAACAATATCTTTAGGAAGAACAGCAACATTCTTAGATATTTACATTGAAAGAGATATTGCAAATAATGTCATAACAGAAGAAGAAGCACAAGAATTTATAGATCATTTTATTATGAAACTAAGATTAATCCGTTTCTTAAGATCATCAGATTTTAACGCATTATTCTCAGGAGATCCAACATGGGTAACAGAATCACTTGGTGGATTTGGAGTAGACGGCAGAACACTTGTTACAAAGACAAGTTATAGATACTTACATACACTTTACAACTTAGGCGTAGGACCAGAGCCAAACATGACAGTATTGTGGTCAGAGCGGTTACCAGAACCATGGAAAAACTATTGTGCTAAAGCGACTATAAACATGTCTTCAATACAATACGAAAACGACGATCTAATGAGACCAGAGTTTGGAGACGACTACGCAATATCAGGTTGTGTAGGTGCATTAGAACTAGGAAAATCAACACAGCATTTTGGTGCGAGAGTCAACTTACCTAAAGCATTGTTATATGCTATTAACGGTGGAAAAGACGAAAAAACTGGTGAACAAATAGCACCGAGATTTGAGCCAATAACATCAGAATATCTAGACTATGATGAAGTAATGGAGAGATTCCAGCAAGTTCAAAAGTGGCTTATCGGTACATATGTACAAGCAGTCAATATTATTCACCACATGCATGATAAATACGCATATGAGTCATTTCAAATGGCACTTCATGATTTAAATATAAAAAGATACCAAACATTTGGTTTTGCAGGACTATCAATAACAGTAGATTCATTAATGGCTATCAAAAATGCAAAAGTAAAGCCAATTAGAAACGAACAAGGTATAGCAATAGATTTTGAGTTGGAAGGCGACTACGTTCCATTTGGTAACAGTGATGATGAAACTGATCAAACAGCAGTCATGCTTACAAAAGACTTTTACAGCTACCTAGGAACACACAAAATGCATAGAAATGCTATACCAACATTATCCATATTAACAATCACATCAAATATAGTATATGGAAAAATGACAGGAGCAACACCATGCGGTAGACCAGCAGACACACCTTTCTCACCAGGGGTTAACCCGATGAATGGAAGGGATACAAGCGGTGCTATAGCATCACTATCCTCAGTAAGCGATATTCCATACACATGTGCAAGAGATGGCATTTCATATACATTTGCAATAACACCACCAGCATTAGGAAAAGATAGAGATGACAGAGAAGAAAACTTAGCAGAACTATTAGATGGCTACTTCACACCAAATGGTGGACAACATCTTAACGTAAATGTATTTGATAAGACTTTATTAGAAGATGCAATGGAGCATCCAGAGAAATATCCACAATTAACCATTAGAGTATCTGGATATGCAGTTAACTTTACAAAGCTTACAAGAGAACAACAACTTGATGTCATATCAAGAACAATTAATGATAAAAAGTAGGTAGAGAAGATGTCTTACGAAACAAAATCATCACCTATTGGCAAGATACACTCATTTGAAAGCTTTGGAACAGTAGATGGACCGGGTATAAGATTTGTCTTATTTATGCAAGGTTGCATATATAGATGCTTATACTGTCATAACCCAGATACATTTGACATGAACAATGCAGCCTTTACACTCAGTCCAAGACAAGCCTTTGATCGAATGAAAAAATATATATCTTATTACAAAAGAGGTGGCATAACAATATCTGGCGGTGAGCCATTAATGCAACCAGCTTTTGTAAAATCATTCTTTCAACTATGTAAAGCCGAAGGCCTACATACAGCCATAGATACTACAGGGTATAGGCTAACGGACGAAGTGAAAGAAGTATTAGAGGAAACAGATTTAGTATTGCTAGATATAAAGTGTATTGATCATGAAATACACAAAGAATTGACAGGACAACCATTACAACCAACATTAGATTTTGCTGAGTATCTATCAGATAATAACATTCCAATGTGGGTGAGGTACGTATTAGTGCCAAACCTTACAGATGAAGACGAACTAATCAAAAAGCATGCTGATTATTTATCAAAATTGAGTAATGTTGAAAAAGTTGAAGTATTGCCGTTTCACAAATTAGGGGAAAGTAAATATGAGCAGCTAGGCATAGAGTTTAAACTGAAAAACTATGATCCACCAACAGAAGAACGGGTCGAAAATGCAAAGAATATTTACAAGAGCAAAGGCATAAAGGTCAAATAGGCGATAATCAACATAATATATAGATTATAAAAAATCTAGGAGGTGGCGTATAGGGGGGACACAAGTAACTATGGCATTATTATTATTTCAAAATATAAATTAAAGCTATAAGGAGAAAAAAATGGGAAACAACATTAAATCAGTTGAATTCATTAAACTTGATGTACCAGCATCGGGTTGGAGTGAAAACGCAGTTATTGTAAAAGTAACTGACGAAAACGGAGTTTATGGAATCGGAGAGTGTGACGGATCTCCAGATGTAGTAAAAGCATATGGTGAAATGGATACAGAGCATTTCCAGCTAACTAATATCTGTGAAGTTGCAATCGGAAGAGACCCAATGGAATTCAAAGCAATTTGGGATGACATGTATGACAAGAGTAAGTGGGTTGGATCAAGAGGAATAGGAATATTTGCAATGTCAGGTATTGACATGGCACTTTATGACTTAGCTGGAAAGCAACATAATCTTCCAGTTTACAAACTTCTTGGGGGAAAGCAAAGAGAAGAAGTAACACCATATTTCACACTATACCCATCACACGACTTAGAAGAGCCAACAGTAGATGATTACATAGAAATGTATGCACCATTATGTGCTAAAGCAGTTGAAAGAGGATGTAAAGCAGTAAAAGTTTGCTTATCACCTGGTGTTATTTCACTGCATGATGACGAAGAAGTTGTTCGTTTTATCGTTGCACTTAAAGAGCAATTAGGACCAAAACCAAAAATGTTAGTTGATTTCTTATACAGATGGAATGACTGGCAAGCAGCAAGATGGACACTAAACAAGCTTGAAGAAGCTGGCGTAGATCTATACTTAGCTGAAGCAGTTTTACAACATGACGATTTAGAAGGTCATAGAAAACTTGCAGATACAGTTACAACAAGAATTGGTGCTTGTGAAATGATGACTACTCATTACGAAATTATGGAGTGGGTAAAAAACACTAATATTTCAGCTATTCAATTAGACATCAACAGATGTGGTGGTTTAACTGCTATCGCAAGAATTCAAGAAATGTGTGACATGTTCAACGTACAGTTAATGCCACACGGTTGGGCGACAGGAATCACTGGAGCAGCAATCAGACATTTCGGTATAGCAAGCAGAACAGCACAGTATCCAGAGTACCTGCACAGTGACTTCTGGCCAGGAGAGTTAATTAACAACCTAACAATTGATGATCCAGAGATTATTGATGGTGCAGTTGCAGTAACAGAAACACCAGGATTGGGAATGAAAATCAATACAGAGTATTTTGAATCAAAAACAGGTATAATTATAGAGTAAGAAACATAAGTTATTATTATTGACATGAAAATCGCTACCAGTAATGGTAGCACGAACTAATACTAAAAATATCTAAAAAAATTTAAGTGAGGTTAAATATTAATGGATTATAAAAATGCGAAAAAATCGATAGATCTAGTTGCAGTAAGTATAGTATTCATAGTTGTTGTATTACTTGGCGCTTGGTTAATTGGATCTCCTGATTCATCAGTAGCAACAATTGGTGCCGTTAAAGCAAGTGCTGTCCAAGTTCTTGCACCATTTTACTTATGGTTAGGACTTGGTTGTCTTGTTTATATTATTTATTTCTCTTTCTCAAAGTATGGGCACATCAGATTCGGAAATGGAAAACCAGAATTCAACAAATTCTCTTGGTTAGTAATGATGTTCTGTGCAGGTATGGGATCAAGTATGATGTTATGGTCAATTATTGAGCCATTATACTACGTATCAGGTCCTCCAATGGGTGCAGAGGCATTCAGCCCATTAGCATATGAGCTAGCAGGAACTTATGGTATTTATCACTGGACATTTATTGCATGGGGATTCTTTGCAGTAGGAGCGATTCCACTAAGTTACAGATTCTATATCCTTAAGAAGCCAGGTCTTTCATTATCTGCAGCTTGTGAAGGTGTATTAGGAGATAAGATTTACGGACCATTAGGAAAAATTATAGAAATTGTAGTAGTATTTGGTATCTTAGGTGGACACGGTACAACATTAGTACTAGGAATACCAATGATTCAAAACAACGTTGCAACATTATTTGGTTTACCAGATACACTATCAACAGGTTTAGTATTAATCATAATCGTAACAGCATTATTTATGACAAGTTCTTGGTTAGGACTTGATAGAGGAATGAAGAACCTTTCAGACTGGAATGCTTATGCAGCAATCGCACTAGCAGTATATTTCTTAGCTGTAGGACCAACTTTATTCCAAGTAAACGTATTTACAAACGCAATTGCATATATGAGTAACAACTTCTTACATATGAGTTTATGGACAGATCCAATCAATGGAAGTGGATTCCCTGAGTGGTGGACATCATTCTACTGGGCATGGTGGTTAGCTCTTGGTCCTTGGATGTGGATATTCACTACAAGAATCTCTAGAGGTAGAACACTTAAAGAAGTAATGATTGGTATGGTAGTAGCAGGTAGTGCAGGATGTATGTTATACTTCGGAGCACTAGGTGGATACACATTAGATTTACAATTAGGTGGAACAATGGATTTAGTTGCAACACTTAATGAGCAAGGTGCACCACAAACAATTACAAACGTAGTATTAACATTACCAGCAGGTAAGATCGTATTATTTATCTGGGCATTAATAGCAATCGTATTCTTAGCAACTACACTTGACTCTTCTTCTTATACTTTAGCTGCAACAACAACTAAAGGACTTAAAGAAGGTGAAAACCCAGCAAGATGGTTCAAGTTATTCTGGGCAGTTATGTTAGCAGTAGTTCCATGTAGTTTATTGTTCGCTGGAGCATCATTATCAGCATTCCAGTCACTTGCAGTATTAACAGCTACACCGATTGCAATATTTACAATTATTGCGCTTATCAGTGGTGCGAAGTGGATCTTTAGAGATTACTCACACTTAACAAGAGAGCAAATTATTTTACAAGAAGACAAGAAAATAGATATGCCTGTAGAATATGAGCAAGAAAAACTAAAAGCGAAAGCAAACTAATTAGTAATAAAACCTGTAAAAGAAAAAGAAAAAAATGAAAACCTATCGACGCAGTGGTGTAAAATGCACGCACTGCGTTGATAGGTTAAATTTGAACAAAAAAGAGGTAAAAAGCATGAAATTTTTACATATAGGGATACCGACAGAAGAAAAATTACCAGATAAAAACTATTTGTATTTTGAAAAAATAAAGTTATTTGTAACAAAACCAGACGATCATGAATTAAAACTTCAATTCGTATGGGCAGAGCCTGATTCACCACTTCCAGATATTGTTAAACATGAAAACCATGTATCCATAGAGGTAGACAAGATTGAAGATGAGCTTGCTTCATATGACTATGTAGCATACGAACCAGTTGCATTAAACGATCAACTAACAGTATGTTTTGCAGTAAAAGACAGTATCTTATTTGAATTAATGGAGTATGCAAACTAACCGTGTTAACAAGCAATAAAGTTTTGTGAATAGATAAAACAGAGATAATAACACTTAAAAGATTTTAAATTTGTTTCTTTAATTGTAGACATCCACTCTTTAAAAAATTTAGGTATGAAATACTGTTTGAAAATATCTAAACACATAACTTTACCCAATGGACTTACACCTTTCGTGAGTACGTCCAGTTGCTTCTAATAAGCGCATCGGAAAATTATATCCGGTGCGCATTTTTTTTATTTTTTTAGTCATGCTTTGACCAAGTGCTATGCTAAAGTAAGTATAAGGCAAAAAACAACGAGGAGAGAGTATATGACAAAAGGTGAGAACAAACACAAAATAGGCATTAGACAAGCTTTTAAAGATAGCCTGAAAATGATAGGAAGAAATAAAGCAACAGTGATAAAATTATCAGCAATCATATTAGTTGTAGAGTTACTAGCAAATACATTAGTAAAGTTAAAAGAGCTTAATTTAGTACCAGCACAAATAATAGGGTTTTTAAGCTTATCAGGTCTGTTTTTAGCGCTAATAAAAGTCATTATGACCATAGGACTAATAAAGACAATAAATAGTTCAATCAATAACAATACAGTAACTACAAGTGATGCTTTTAAAAACATAGAAAAAATTATAATAAAATATATAGGATACAAATGGTTAATAGGTTTGCTTGTAGGAATACCTATTATTGCTCTAAGATTTTTCGAGATACCATCAACTTCAGAAATAGAAGACTGGCTAAAGCTTAGTGTAGTAAAACTATCATTATTATCGGTATATTCTTTAGCGACCACAGGCCTAGTGTCTGCAGTATTTATATTTACAACATATTTTGTAATATTTGATCAATCAAAAGGAAGTAAGTTAAAAAAGAGTTTTCAAATAGCAAAATCAAGCATAGTTTCAATAATGGTATTGTTGGTATTCTTTCCGAAAATTATTATAGGACTTATATTAATAATGCCTATGATAGTAGGAGCAGAGTTAGGGCTAATACTATATAAAAGTTTGATTTTTTTAGGGTTAAATATTGTGTTAGGCGTTATTTTGCAGGTGCTTTCAATATCAATGGGAACAGTCATGTTTAGACAGCTAGTAATGACGCATAATATGAGCTTAGAAAAAAATACAAGGCTATCATATGAAGAAACAAAAGCAGTCTTAGAGAGCCAAAAAGCCATAGAATTCGTATATTATAAAGAAAACTACAGATTACTATATGACAAAGATATGCAATGGATACTGCTTAAAATAGGGACTGAGGTATATTGGACATACAAGTCATACGATGAGCTATTAGCCCATACATTTTTCAATGGAGAAGAGCTAAAAGCAATCATAACAAAAGAAGAAATACTTTTAGAAGTCGTATAAAAAACATAGTGTTTTTAGTTATTTTAATTTCAAAAGTAAGGCATTCAGTAGATGTAGATATAGATAGTTTATTAATTAAACCAAGTGTCGAAAAATGGGGATGGAAATTATATAAAAAGTCTGTTGATGGTCTAGAAAACATAGCTAATATGTATATATCAGAAAATAGATTAGTAGGTCAAAATTAATTATCATTTTATCTCAACTCGTGTTAAAATAGTATGGACACTAAAAGAAAAGAGGATTTAAAATGGAAACAAACACGATTATTATCATAGTAGTAGCTGTGTTGGCAATTGTTATAGCAGGTATCGTTTATATAAGATATAACAAAAAGCAAATGGATGAAATGTTTCAGCAGACAAGAGAGTTAATTTATCAAGCACCTAAATCAAAGAAAAATAGTTTTCTTCTGTTAGTCTTTACAGAGTCAATTAAAAATAAAAAAGATCCTGACGCTTTCCAAAAGAAGCTTAGCAACCAAAAGTATGTTAATGCACAATTAGTTAAAATGACACAGGCTCTAAAAAACAGAGGCGATGTGACAGATAAAAAATTAAAAAGAGCATTAGGCCTATATGACAATTACTATAAATGGGAAAAGAACCAAAAAAAGTAAAAACATATAATAATTAAAAAAACTCGAAATCTATGATGATTTCGAGTTTTGTATTTTAACGATCTATTTCATTAAAGTCTTCATGGTTTTGAATCATTTCTTTAATGACATCAATGATTTCTTGAACTTTATCTAAATTAACAAGAATCTCTCTAAGTCTAACAACTTCATCAGCATCTACTTTTCCATCAGCTAAGATATCAAAGAGTTCTGTTTTAAAAGTATCCAAATTTTCATTAGCGCTGATTAGGCCATATCCTGCTTCAAACAAAGATTTTGGTTGAAATTCATTGCTATTAGTTTTGTTTAATGCCTTACCTATATCACAATGATGGGCACAATAATTTCTGAGTAACCCAGTATCGTTATATATCTTACTGAGCTGTGCAACTAAACTATGATTTGGAATAGAGTCCCCCGATTCTACTCGTTTAATAGTTGAAATACTAGTACCTGTTAGTTCTGCTACTGCTTCTTGACTATATCTTTTATCTTTTGATTGTTTCTCATTATAATTTAATCTTGATTCTTGATATTCATTAACATATGCCATAAATAAATCCCTCCCTATTAATAGAAAGTATAGCTCATTTTTGAGCTATGTACAATAATATTAGTTATATTAAAAACTGTTAGATAATTATAGCTTTGATAAAATATAACCATCAAAACACTGGTAGTTCAAAGTATAAGGGAGAGTATCATCACTAAGAACTACGCAGTTTTATATAGAAGGGGTATTGTTACATAGGGCTAAAGATGAAACTGTGTTTACACAGTTTCATCAGATAGTCATAAGGGGGATACATATGGAACATATTTATAGGCAAGATATATATGTAATAGAGCAAAATCAATTTGACAACAAGGAATCAGAAATATGGATATACAATGAAAAAAACAAATTACTATTTTATTGTATAAGGAATAATTATGGACCCAATAATGATATAAGAGTATATAGAGATGAAAGAAGACATGAAGAATTATTAAATATAACAAAAAGACATAAGTCTGATCAATTCATCTATGATGTGTACGATATAAAAGAGAAAAAAAGAATTGGTGCTTTGCAGGCAGCAAAGGATATGGCCAGTAGTTTTTACTACCATATGTTTGATGAAAACAATAAAAAAATAGGAACAATAAAAGAAAATAATATAGGCATTAATACAATAAAAAAACATTTAAGTATATTTCCACAAAGATATGATATGCGTATAAGTGATCGGAAGGTTGCGACACTAAAGCAATCTTGCAATCCGCTTTCAGATAGATTAAGCATTGATTTTTCAGCGAAACCTCACACAGGTATTGATAAACGAATACCTATTGCTACTAGTATAGTAGTATCCATTAATGACGGCAAAAAAAACATAGCCTAGTGGCTAATCCAAGTAAATTGGATCTACCACTAGGCTATGGCCGTTTTTGTGTTCAATAAGATCGATTTTAAATCCATCCACTTTATATCCTTCAAAACAATCAACATTGCTTCCAAGCAAAATAGATAGATCATCTACATCAACTCTTTGATCAAATTCTCTTTGTTCATCCAGAACAAGCCCTAAAGAGGGCAGACCTCATCCAATTCCTAAGGCTTGAATGCGATAGAATTTAGGGGATATATTTTCTTTAATAATATACTCTTTCGCCTTTGGCGAGACTTCAATAAACATAGTAAAAGCCTTTCTAATGTATTAGTAATAACTTTCGACTGAAATAATATCTATTTCATAATTAGATTCAATGTATTGAATGACTGAGTCTAATACTTTTGTATTATGAGCCGCGCTATTGCTTACAATAGCAATACCTAAAATACCATTGTTAAGCATGTCATGTGCATCAACTTCTGCAATACTTACAGGGTATTTATTGGAAATTTTGTTTATAATGCTTTTTATAATACTTCTTTTATCCTTAAGAGAAAATGAAGCATAGATTTTAAATGAGATTTTTTTCGCATCGACAATCATAATTGACCTCAATTCTTAGTACTATTATTTCTAATATATAATTTAATATTAATCAATTTTATCGAAACAAACAAGAAAAGAATCATTTATATAAGAAAAGTACAGTATACATGAAAAGAATTTAGTAAAAATATTGAAATATGTAGGCAGATGGTTATACTAGATGAAAAGGCAAAAGAATAGATAGATTGCCATATTGAAAGGGAAGAAAAAAATGTCGTGGAAAGATGATTATTTAAGCAAAAAGACAACAGCAAATGAAGCAATTAACTATATAAAATCTGGAGATACAGTTGTACTTGGACACGTATGTGCAATGCCATTTAACCTAGTAGAAACAATGGCAGCAAATAAAGACCAGTATAAAGATGTAGAAATAGTACATCTTTTATCTTTAGGAAAAGCTGAGTATACAAAACCTGAAATGGCGGGTCATTTTAAGCATAGGGCACTATTTGTAGGTGGAAGCACAAGAAATGCAGTACAAGAAGGCAGAGCTGATTATGTGCCTTGTTTTTTTCATGAAGTACCAAGCTTCTTTACTGATGGAACAATTGATGTAGATGTAGCCTTGATACAGGTTAGTACACCAGACGAAGACGGCTATTGTAGTTATGGTGTCGCAGTTGATTATACAAAACCTGGAGCAGAGCAAGCTAAAATAGTCATTGCAGAAATAAACGATCAAATGCCACGGACTTTTGGAGATGCAAAAATTCATATTTCAGAAATGGATCATATTATAGATGTGTCATACCCAATCTTTGAATTGCCAGCGCCAAAAATTGGAGAGCTTGAGAAAAAAATAGGCGAAAACTGTGCACAGTTAATAGAAGATGGATCAACACTACAGTTAGGAATAGGTGCAATTCCAGATGCAGTCTTAATGTTTTTAAAAGATAAAAAAGATCTAGGGATACATTCAGAAATGTTGTCAGATGGGATAGTTGATTTATACAATGATGGAATAGTAAATAACAAGCAAAAGAGTATTAACAAAGGTAAAATGGTAGCTACATTTTTGCTAGGCTCAAAAAAATTATACGATTTTGTAGATGAAAATGAGGCAATAGAAATGCATCCAGTTAACTATGTTAATAATCCAACAGTAATAATGCAAAATCATAAAATGGTATCTATTAATTCTTGTTTAGAAGTAGACTTAATGGGTCAAGTTTCATCAGAGTCCATGGGGCTAAGCCAGTTTTCGGGTGTTGGCGGTCAAGTTGACTATGTAAGAGGAGCAACAATGGCAGAAGATGGTAAATCCATAATGGCTATGCCGTCTACAGCATCAAATGATACAATATCAAGAATAACGGCAACATTAAAAGAAGGAACAGCAATAACCACATCAAGAAATGATGTAAACTATATAGTAACAGAGTACGGTATAGCAAAGCTAAGAGGAAAAAGTTTAAAAGAAAGAGGCGCAGCACTGATAGAAATAGCACATCCCAAGTTTAGAGATGAACTAAAAACAGAATGGGAAAAAAGATTCAAAACAAAATATAAGTAGATCAAAAGCACTTGCAGGTTGAAATAACCCACAAGTGCTTTTATTAATATATAGGAAGTGGAAATATTGTTGACATGGAAGCAAAAAAGATATACTATAAAATTGTTTCCAAGGAAGTGAAAAAGGAGAGACTGTTATGGATAAAAGGCATCAGGTATTTAAAAAATATCGTAAGGTATGTGAAAAACAAGATTTTTTAAATAAAATTACAGCATTAGAATCAATAGAAGAGTTTGGATATTCAGAGCTACACTGCATAGATGCAATCGGAATAATAGAAAAGCCCAATGTTGCTCAAATTGCTCAATATTTAGATATGACCACAGGGGCAATAAGCAAGATATGTAAAAAGTTAATCGCTAAAGGCGCTTTAAAGAGTTTTAAAAAAGAAGAAAATCAGAAAGAGATATACTTCAGATTAACAGAAAAAGGCATAAAACTATTTGATGAACACAAAATTAAACATGAAGAATGGGAGAATAAGGATTTAGCTTTTTTACAACAATTTGATGAAACAGCACTGAAACATATAAATGATTATTTAAGACAATTAACAATACATTTAGATACGCATATAAAGGAGGCGACTCAAAGTGAAGATTGATCTATCTGTCAAAATAACAAAGGAGAAGTGGCAAGAGATATTACAAAATGAAAAAATGACAACCTTTGGGCATGTAGGCACACACTTTGATGTAATGAATAGAAATTTTGATTTAGAAAACACGAAACGAAAAGGTTGTATATTTGATGTGAGAAAAATCAATGGTAGAGAAATCGCAATTGGCGATATAGACCTTGATAGAGTTAATGAAAAAGATTTTGTTATCTTTCACACAGGATTTTTGAAAGAAGTAGGATATGGAAGCAAGACATATTTTAAAGATCACCCACAAGTATCTAAGGAATTAATAAAAAATTTAATTGATAAAAAAGTGAGTATGATTGGTATTGATGCTGCAGGTATTAGAAGTGGGGTAGAGCATAAGCAAATAGATCAATTATGTGCAGACCATAACATATTTGTAGTAGAAAATATTAATCAACTAGAAGTGTTAGATACAAGAAAAAATATAAATATTTACACTTTCCCATTAAACATAGAAGGATTAGACGGATTGCCATGTAGAGTGATAGCAGAAATAGACGAAAGTAATGAGCTATGACAATTCAGGTAGGCAAAATGACAGTTAAAGAGGTGAACCGATGAGCGGATACGAAGTAAGAAAAGATAATTATATAAAGAGAATGGGGTATTTTTTACTAAGCCTAGTTCTTTGTGCGGTAGGGGTATCATTTATATTTAAAGGAAACATAGGAGCAGACCCATTAAATGTATTAATTCAGGGATTATTTGTAAAACTTGGACTATCACTCGGAATGTGGATTACATCTTTATGGCTATTCTTTTTAGTTGTTGCAGTTATTTTAGGTTTAAGACCTACCATTGCAACATTTATAGATTTAGTATTTTTTGGAATGATTGTAGATTTAGTAGTATTTATAAATAGATTTCCAGAGCCGTCATCAATAGTGATGTCGTTGATATATGTGGTATCAGGACTTGTTATTCTATCTTTTGCAGTTGGCATATATATAAACTCTAGATTAGGAGCAGGGCCAAATATGCTGTTTACATTAGCTATTGTAAAAAAGACAGGCATATCCATAAGACTAAGTAAAACTATTGGAGACATAACAATGCTAGCTATCGGATATTTTTTAGGTGGAACAGTTGGTGTAGGAACAATAATACTGGCAATTAGCATGGGTTATTTATTTCAATTTTTTATAACAAAAGTATCATTGCCGGGGCTACCAAATTAGTCAGTTATTATAATTGAAGTTATGAAGAGGTGACAAAATGAAACAATCAATTGTACATATTGCAATAGTAGTGAAAGACTATGATGAGGCAATAGAATTTTATACAAAGAAATTAAACTTTGAATTGTTAGAAGATACATACCAAGCAGAACAAGATAAAAGATGGGTAGTTGTAGCACCTCCAGGTGGAAGTGGAACAACTATATTACTTGCAAGAGCTTCAAAGCCTGAGCAAGAGCCATTTGTAGGAAATCAAACGGGTGGACGTGTCTTCTTGTTTTTAAATACTGATGATTTTTGGCGAGACTATAAAGTAATGATAGAAAAAGGCGTACAGTTTATAAGAGAACCAAAAGAAGCAGACTATGGGATGGTGGCAGTGTTTAAAGATTTATATGAAAATCAGTGGGATTTATTGCAATTAAATAAGGACCATCATATAGCAAAAAGAGGATAGTTTTAACAGACCACATTCATTACGAGCTATGTGTTGACACCTAGTTTTCTAAACTATATAATAGATTAATGAGAATAAGGGGGCGAACTAATGAGATATGAAGAGTATGTAAAAAAGACCGTAGAGAAAATGGCGTCAGCAGATGAATTAAATGTAGGGGATTTACCAATGATTGACTTGTATATGGATCAAATAACTACATTTATGGACGAAAAATTAGAGCTATACAAAAGAAACGAAGACGACAAAGTATTAACAAAAACTATGATTAATAATTATGTTAAAAGCAATATAATACCAAAACCAAATAACAAAAAATATTCAAAAGATCAAATGTTACTATTGATGCTCGTATATCATATGAAACGAGTTTTGTCGGTTAAAGATTTGGAACAACTTATGGTTCCAATAATGGAGAACTATAATGCAGACTATGAAGACAAATTTAAATTAGATGATTTATATAATATTTGGACATCATTTTTAAATGATGAAAAAGGTAAACTTGAACAAAGTATAAATGATGATGTGGTAAATGTTAAAGAGATGTTGAAAGATGCAGAAATACAAGATGATGATATTTTAGAAATATTTATGTTAATAGTAGTCATGACTATGAGAGCAAATGTACAAAAGTTAATAGCAGAAAAGCTAATAGATGAATACTTTGGGAAATCAAAAGATGACGAGAAGAAAAAGAAAAAGAAGTAATAAAAAAAACGCCTTAACTAGAAGGCGTTTTTTCTTTATGATTATTTCGCCATATAATTAATGGCTCTTTAATTTTTTCTGAAAGTAATACTAAAACAGCTGCAGTTGGTACCGCAATCAACATACCTATAATACCAAAGTATCTACCACCAATACTAATGGCAAGTAATACCATGACAGGGTGAAGACCAACACTATCACCAACAATTCTAGGTGAAATAATTGCACTATCAACTTGTTGAACGACTAAAAGGACCACGATAGATAACAATGCTAAAGAAAAATTTAGATCTAAAATAGCAACTAAAACAGCAGGAATCATACCAAGGATAGGTCCAAAGTATGGAATCACATTAGCAATTCCAGCAAGCATACCAATTAAAATGGCATATTCTAGTCCGATGGCAGTTAATCCGATTGATGATAAAACACCAACAATTAGACCTGCCAATATCTGACCTCTAAAAAACTTTGAAATAATAATATGGATTTCACTTAGTAAATGCATAAGTTGTTCTTCAGATTTTACAGGTAATATAAATCTTAAAAAACCTCTCCATTTTTCTGAGAAGAATTCTAAGTCTTTAAGGATATAAAAACCTACAACTAAACCAAGAATAATAGTAATAATACTACCACTTATTGATGTAATACTAGTAGATAAATTAGCCGCAGTTTCTGGTATAAATGTAGTTGATAACCAGTTAAAGAATGAAGCAATAGGATCTTTAATGTTAGTTGAAAGGCCAGTAGCTTCTAATTTAGTACTTATTTCTGCAAATAGTTTGTCATACTCAGTAAAATGTGAAGACATATTACTAATCATATTAGATAAACTAGAAGATGATAGTTTACCAACTAACATAGAATAAAGTGCAGAGATTACAGCAGCAAGTGCCAAAAGTACAGTTATGAATGATAACAATACACAATAGACACGGCTATTAGCATATATTTTTTTTGCTAATTTATTTTTACCATTTTTCCCTTTTTTCTCAAAATTGGCAAAAAAACGATTGTTATAAAATTTGACAATTGGGCTTAAAAAATAGGCCAAAAGCAAACCATAAATAAGAGGTTTAAAAGCCGTAATGACACCTTTTAAAAATGAGATAAAAGAAGTAACGATTAAACCTGTTTGACTTATAATGCCATACAAAATGAACAGTATAAGACAAGTAATAATAGCAAAAAAACTAATTTTCATGTATTTTCTATCGAAAAAAAATGATTTGATTTGATTCAAGATAATTCCCCCTTTTTAACACTTCATATTTTAACACAAAAGCTATATAATCGAAACAAAAAAGCACATTGTTTAAATCCAATGTGCTTTAGATATATTATGTTTATATATATACAATAAAATTATGCTAAAAAATCTTTTATAGTATCAATCGCTGTATGGGCAGCGTGTTCTAAAAACTGACTATATTCATCAAATGATGATTCACCACCAGTGTCAGAAATAGCGCGAATAGCAACATAAGGGATTTTGTTAATATAGCACACTTGACCAATGCTGCCACTTTCCATGTCAAAAGCAAGAGCTTGATATGTATCGGCTATGTTATCTACTTTTTCCTTATCATCCATAAATTGGTCACCAGTAGCAATAACACCAGAGTAAGTGTTATATTTGTTAACATGTTTTGAAGCTGTCAAAACAGCATCAGCAAGATTTGTATCACATGGAATATGAATCAAATTAATACCAGCAACAAGACATTTAGGATCGCCTGCAGGCGATGTATCAAAATCATGTTGTATAACAGAAGTACTGATAACAACATCCCCCATAGCCACTTTTCGAGAATCACCACCAGCAACACCAATGTTAATAATCATTTTAGGTGCATATTTAAGGTACATTGTTTGTGCACACATAGCAGCATGAACTTTTCCAATACCAGATTCTGCAACAACAAGTTTATGACCATTATATAAGCCAGTAACAAATTCTATGGTACCAATTGTTTCAGTTGAAACATTTTCTAAAATCGCTTTTAATTGCTCTACTTCAATTTTCATGGCACCAATGATGCCAATATATTCATTGTTTTTTTCAATATTCATAAATACTCTCCTTTAAGTCTAATCCCTATGTCAGTAAAACATGGTCTAGGTAGTGCCTTGCAGTATATTTTGACATAGGTAAATTGATGTCAAGATAGTTACCGCATTCAATTTCTGATGCACCAGGTACTTCTCCCTCAAAATCACAAACAAATTCAAAAGAATCAATCAGTAATTGTTTGATCTCATCTAGTGGATAATCGCCAGCCATAACAAGATAAAAACCAGTACGACACCCCATTGGGCCAAAATAAATAACATCGTCTGCATAATCAGAATGAATTCTTAGATATGTGGCAATTAAGTGTTCTACCGTATGGATTGTAGCAGTATCCATAACAGGTTCTCTATTTGGTTTAAACATACGAATATCGTATGTAATAATAACATGTTCACCAAGATTTTGGATTTTTCTTTCGTAGATACCGGGCAACAAAGTTGTGTGATCTACGTCAAAACTCTCAATACGTTTTTTATCATTCATAGTGTTCATCACCTTACTTTAAAAATTTCTTATATAGTAACATAAAAAGGAAACAATAGCCATTTGAAATAAATAAAAAAAGATAGCTTAAAAAGTTTGAAAAAACCGCATAGGTCTGATAATATACATTAATATGAAGAGATGAAGAGGTGAAGAAAATGAAATATAACAGTACAAGAGGAATGAAAGAAATAAAGAAATCTACAGAGGCAATTATCCAAGGAATAGCAAAAGATAAAGGCTTGTTTGTGCCAGCATCATTGCCAAAGTTAGATCAACCAATAGATGCCCTAAAAGAAATGACATATCAAGAAATTGCATATCATACAATGAAGCAATTCTTAGTAGATTTTACTGAAGAAGAATTAAAAGATGCTATTGAAAAGGCATACGATTCAAAGTTTGAAAGAGAAGAAATTGTACCAATAGAGAAAGTAGAAAATGTTAATATCCTAGAGCTATACCATGGTAAAACTGCAGCATTTAAAGACATGGCATTATCTATATTACCGCATTTATTAACAAAGTCTCTAAAAAAAGAAGGCGAAGGCAAAAAAATAGTTATATTAACAGCAACATCAGGAGACACAGGAAAAGCTGCACTAGAAGGCTTTGCAGGAGTAGACAATATAGATATTATTGTATTCTATCCAAACAGTGGTGTTAGCCAGATACAAGAACAGCAAATGGTAACACAACCAGAAGATAATACACATGTAGTAGCCATCAAAGGTAATTTTGATGATGCACAGTCAAGTGTTAAGGTCATGTTTAATGACCAAGCGTTTGGGAAGAAAATGGCAGAAAACGGATATATGTTCTCGTCAGCAAACTCAATCAATATAGGTAGATTAGTACCACAAGTTGCATACTATGTCTATGCATATGCAAAGATGATAAAGTCTGGTGAAGTAAAAGCAGATGAAAAAATAAATGTGGTAGTACCAACAGGAAACTTTGGTAATATACTTGCAGCATACTATGCAGCACAAATGGGAGTACCGGTAAATAAATTTATTTGTGCATCAAATAAAAACAAAGTACTTACAGATTTTATAAATACAGGAATATATGATATACAAAGAGATTTCCATGTAACAAACTCACCATCAATGGATATATTAATTTCAAGTAATTTAGAGAGACTTTTGTATCACATCAGCGATCAAAAGACAGAAGTCATCAAAGAATTAATGGAAAAACTTGAAACAGAAAAGAAATACGAGTTACCTCAATACATGAAAGATAATTTAAAAGACTTTGTTGGCGGATATGCAGATGAAGAGCAAACATTAAAAACTATCGAGCGTGTATATGATGAAACAGGATATTTAATGGATACCCATACAGCGGTAGCCTATAAAGTATATGAAGATTATAAAGCAGAAACACAAGATGAAACAAAGACAATCATTGCATCAACTGCTAGTCCGTACAAATTTACAAGCAGTGCAATAGATGCATTAGGCATAGATGCAAAAGGCAATGAATTTGAATTATTGTTAAAGCTAAACGAAGAAACAAAAGTAAGAATTCCAACAGGACTAAAAGATCTTGATCAAAAAGAAGTAAAACACACAACAGTAATAGAAAAGGATGACATTAAAAATGAAATAGAGAGAATACTGTTTTAAGGGGAGGCAACATGGTAGAAGGGATTACATTATCAACACCAATAAGGCGATTAGGGGCGGCACTTTTAGACAATGTTATTATGGGTGCATTATCGGTTTTTATATTTATACCAGTAGTATCATCACAAATGTTTTATTATACAAGCTATAGTGGCAATATGCCCAATAATATGATGAACGGCTTTGTATTTTCAAAAACGATATTTCTTATATTTGCATATTCAATCGGCATGTTAGTGATACAAATATATTTTTGGTCAAAGAGTCAATCAATTGGAAAAGCAATATTAGGTATGAAAGTAGTTGATACATATTCACAAGAGCCACTGGGCTTAGGGAAAATGGTTATAAGAGAATTGATTGGTAAATGGATATCGGGGCTAGTAATGTCACTGGGTTATATCTGGATACTAATAGATAAAGACCATCAAGGATGGCATGATAAGTTAATAAGTTCATATGTAGTAGATATAGAAAAATAAGAAGAGACACTCGAATGAGTGTCTCTTCTACGTTAGGCTATCGAAGACTTCCAAATTTCTTCGTTGTTTAAAAAAGTCAGGACTCTTATGTATGTCAACCACACTGCGTTCCCTGACTTTTATCACGCCTCGAACTTTGAAATTTTTCAAAAGCCTCAAAGATAATCAATTAGTCGATAATCTAAAGAAAAGACACTCAAATGAGTGTCTTTTCTACTTAGGTTTATGTTTAAAGTAATATACCGTATACTACTAACATTGTGGGAGGGGTTAATAGCAACGTTTAAAGTATATAAACTTTAATCGCTTTTTTTCAAGACTTAGAATATACTAAATCAATAACAAAGGCAATACCTTTTTAATATTTATACCCTTATTTAAGTATACATAACATATATTGCGAAAAAAGCTAAAAAACATATATAATAGTAGGAATTAAATAGATATTGAAATGATGGGGATATTGTAGTAATATAGTATAGCACGTTAAAAATCGTGCGCATAAAATGGAGAGGTGACCGAGTGGCTAAGGGGCACGCCTGGAAAGCGTGTAGGGTGTAACAGCCTCGTGGGTTCAAGTCCCATCCTCTCCGCCATTGTTATGCTAGCTGGGGAGGTAGCGGTGCCCTGTAACTTGCAATCCGCTATAGCAAGAGTGAATTCCTGTCTGAGGCATACTTCAAGCAAGGCTAGTCCTGTGCAAGTGGTGTTGATGATTGGGTCCTGTGCAATAGAAGTCTGTGAACCTCGTCAGGTCCGGAAGGAAGCAGCGATAAGCAGATATCTCTATGTGCCGCAGATTAATCTGATCTGAGCTAACTACATAGAAAACACTTGTTTTGGTATGTCGACGGCAGGTGCATAACTAAAAACAAAATCTAATGATTTTGTTTTTTTTTTATGTGTAGCAAAATAGTGGATATGATATAATGTGTCATAGAATAAAAGTGGAGGGAAATATGTCATATAGAGCATTGTATAGAATATGGCGACCGAACAATTTTGAAGAAATGGTTGGCCAAGAGCATGTAACAAAAGTATTGAAAAATCAAATTGAACATGACCACGTAGGCCATGCTTATTTATTTTGTGGTACAAGAGGGACCGGTAAGACCTCATCGGCAAAAATATTTGCAAAAGGGGTAAACTGTACATCGGAAGAAGACAATAAGCCATGTTGTCAATGCGACAATTGTAAAAGCATAGAAGCTGATCAATTCATGGATATTTTGGAGCTTGATGCTGCATCGAATAACGGTGTAGATAATATAAGAGAAATAAAAGAGAGTGTAAAATACGCACCGACAAAAGGGAAGTACAAGGTATATATAATAGATGAGGTACACATGCTATCATCAGGCGCATTTAATGCCTTATTAAAGACATTAGAAGAGCCACCAGAATACGTTATATTTATATTAGCAACAACAGAACCCCATAAATTACCAGCAACAATATTATCTAGATGCCAACGTTTTGATTTTAGAAGAGTAACAGAAACTCAAATGGTATCTAGGATGCAACATATATGCGACAGTATAGGCGTATCGGTAGAAGAAGAAGCATTAATGATAGTGGCAAGAAATGCAGATGGATCAGTTCGTGATGCTTTGAGTGTTTTAGATCAATGCTTATCATTAGGACTTGAGCATGTAACAAGAGATGATGTAATCAATATCCTTGGTACAGTAGATATGGATTTTTTGTTTAAGCTAACAGATGCAGTAATAGATGAAGATGCAGAAGTAGCCATAGAAATCATAGAAAACTTAACTGTAGAAGGAAAAGATATACATCAATTTTTAAAAGACTGGATATATCATTATAGAAATTTAATGATAACAAAGATATCTAATAATCTAGAAACAATCATATCAATGTCAAATGAGAACATTAATAGATTAAGACAACAAGGGTCTAGAATGGAACTTAATGAAATTAAGTATGCCATAATGGAAATTTCCAAAGTATCACAAGCTGCAAAGTGGTCAACACAACCTAGAATCATGTTAGAATTAATAGCAATAAGACTGTGTTTGCCAGAGGCAGATGGAAATGTTGATGGCTTAACGAAAAGACTTAAGCGAATAGAGTCAGCATTAGCAAGTGGCACAATAACAATGACACAAAAGAAAGAAGAAAGTATTGCTAATCCACAAGCTTTGAAAAAAGAAGAAATAGAAGATAAACAAGAAACACAAACTGACCAACCAGAAACAGAAATGCCCGTACAAGCTACAAAACCAAAGGGAAACTACAAAAAAAAGTGGAATGAAATAATTGACCAAGCTAGGCAACAAAAGCCTTCATTTAACATGCTAATACAAGGTGTGAAAATAAGAGAGGTAAATAACCAAACATATTACTTAGAAACAGAATCAGAGTCAAAAAATCAAATAATAGAAGCCAATAGATCATATCTTGAAGAAATCATAACCTTAATCGATGGAGAAAAGTCAAAGATCGAATTAAAAAGAAAAGATAAAAACCAAGAAAATCCTATTGAAAAAAGCTATGAAAATGATAGTATAATGGAAGAAATAAATAAAAACTTCAATCTTGGAGATATTAATATTATTGAAGAATAAATAGAATACATAAACGGAGGATAAGCAAGTGGGAAAAGGAAGAAAAATGCCAGGTGGAATGCCAGGTGGAAATATGAACGACATGATGAAACAAGTGCAAAAGATGCAAAAGCAAATGGCAGCTGCGCAAGAGGAAATAGAAGCACAAGAAGTTAGTGCAACTGCAGGTGGTGGAGCAATAACAATTACAGTAAATGGGAAAAAAGAAGTAATGGATATTAAAATAGATCCAGAAGTAGTAGATCCAGATGATGTAGAAATGCTACAAGATTTAATATTAGCAGCAACAAATGAAGCAATGAGAAAAGTTGATGAAATAGCTTCAAGCCAAATGGGCAAAGTAACTGGAGGAATGAACATACCTGGATTAGGATAGGGTGAAAGCATGAAATATTATTCACGACCTTTAGCAAAGCTTATAGAAGAGTTTTCAAGACTTCCCGGAATAGGTGGAAAGTCAGCGCAGCGATTAGCATTTCATATTTTAAATATGAGCACAAAAGATGCAAAACGATTTGCAGACTCGATAATAGAAGCCAAAGAAAAAATAAAGTACTGTACGGTTTGTGGCAATTTGACCGATGTTGAACCTTGTTATATCTGTACAGATGAGCAAAGAGACAAATCATTAATATGCGTTGTAGAAAATGCACGAGATATAATTGCTATAGAAAAAATCAAAGAGTACAAAGGTCTTTATCATGTACTAAATGGAGCAATATCTCCAATGGAGGGAATTGGACCAGAAGACATTAATCTAAAGGGCTTGCTTGAAAGATTACGTACAGATGAAGTAAAAGAAATACTCTTAGCGACAAACCCTACTATTGAGGGAGAAGCAACTGCTATGTACATTGCAAAGTTAATAAAACCATTAGGTATAAAAGCGACAAGAATAGCACATGGAATACCAATTGGTGGAGATATAGAATATGCTGATGAGGTAACCTTATCAAAAGCAATAGAAGGCAGAAAAACTTTATAATAATAAAAGCGACTGTAGATAAAAATCTAACAGTCGCTTATTTTTTTGTAAAACTATATTTACTGTCTTCTTAATGCAACAACAGGTGGAATTGAAGCGGCACTAAATGCTGGATATACACCAAATACCATACCTGATGAAACAGCTACCATAGTAGCTATATAAATTGCTTTCAAAGAAATAGCAGTATCGAAACCATAATTTTCAAAGATAACAGTACCTCCGATACCTAGAACAATACCAACGGCACTACCTATAATACTAACAAATAGTGCTTCTAATAAGAATTGAAGAAGTAAATCGTTTTTCTGAGCACCTAGTGCACGTCTTAAACCGATTTCCTCAGTTCTTTCAGCTACTGCAACAAGCATGATATTCATAATACCAAGACCACCAACGAGCAATGATACTGCAGCAATACCACCAAGAAGGAGGGACATAACCCGATTAGCTTCATCGGCTTCTTCAACCATTTGGTTAAGGTTTGTAATAGTTATAACATCATCACCGGCTTTTGGAGCAGGAAGTTCATTTCCGCCACCTTCATCGTAAAATCCACCACCATAGCTATCATACATACCCATTTCCATAACCATGTCACCATCATCTCCACCATTGCTAGAGTTTTGAGGGACACCGTCTTGAATATTTAATTTTTTTCGAATAATTCTTCCAAGTTGAACAACAGCAAGTCTTGCATCATCTTTTGAAGAAGCCTTGCCCCATATTTCTTCAACAGTTCGTTTACCAACAATCTTTTGAGCACAAGAATATGGAATGATAATTTTATCATCAATGCCATCTGCCTTGCCTTCGCCTTTTTTATCTAAAACACCAATAATCTCATAACTCTCGCCATCAAGATTAATATATCTCCCAACAGGTGATCGGCCATTCATAAGTCGAGAACCAATGTTATAGCCTACTACAGCCACATTAGAACGAAGCTTAATATGATATTGACTTAAAAAAGCACCATCTAAGAGAGAGTGATCACGAATATGTACAAATGATTCATTAACGCCAATCAACTCTACATCGATACGGCTTCTTTTCCATTTAAGTTGTGTTTCTGCATGAACAAGTGGACTGACATAATCAAGACCTTGTACACGGTCCACAAGATCGTCAGATAAATCTGCATCAAATTCATAATCAGCATGTGAAGAGGCAATTTTAACAACATTAGTTCCTAAACTTTCAAATTGCGCCATAACAGCAATTCTAGCACCTTCGCCAATACCCATTAAAGAGACTACAGAAGCAACACCAATAGTAACGCCCAAAACAGTTAGAGCAGTTCTTAAAGGATTAAGAGCCAAACCATGAAAAGCCATTTTTGCTGAAAAAAGAAACTTTATTAAGAAAGAACTTTTGAACTTTTCCTCAAACATAGGCCCACCCCTTACTCTTCTTCTTCAGAATCGTCACCTTGATTAGAAATAAAAGAGTCGTCAGCCTTAATATGTTCACTAGGCAGTAAATCACTAGTACCGCCTGTGATTACGTTCTGACCTTCTTCTAAACCAGAAACAACTTCTGCAATACGGTCATTCATAAGACCTAATTCAACTTTAATTAATTGAGGGATACCATCAACAAGAATCTCAACCATTTCCTCGCCGTTCTCTTCAAATACTGCCTCAATAGGTATAATCAATACGTCTTCAGCGCTACCAGCATCAATGTAAGCAGTTGCTTGCATACCAGGTCTTAGACCTGCACCACCAGTAACTTCAATATAAACATCAAATTTTGTAACACCACCAGAAGAGTTACCTCTACTAGAGACATTCATAACTTCACCTTCAAATTTTTCGCCAGGAACAGCATCAACAGTAATGTTAACAATAGCGCCTTGTCTAACATTAATAATATCAATGTCATCAACCTGTGTATTTAACATCATTTTTCCAGTGTTATAGATGTCACCTAACCAACGGCCTTGACTTACTGATTCACCAACCTTGGTTTCAAGGTAAGAGACCACGCCATTCATTGAAGAATATATCTCCAAATTATCAAACTGAGATCTTAAATCAGCGACATCAACTTGAAGCTGTCTGATTTCATCTAATTTCTCACGGATAGAATCTTGCATTTCTTCTCCAGATAAAGAAACGATTGGCGTTCCTTTTTCAACAGATTCATAATCAAAAACATGAACGTCAGTAACGATTGCTTCAACTTTATTAATGATTTTTTCTTCATCCATAAAACCATCAACAACAGCTTTTTCTTGGAACATCTTAACTTGGTCACCCTCAATAGGAACACCAACAAGGCATTTCATACCAGGTTGAATAAGACCAGGATTAGAAGCTTTAATATAAGCTAAGTAGATAAAGCTATTTGAAAATTCTTCTCCGTTGCTATCATTTGGAATAGCGCTAGAGTTAATACTTTCAACAGTACCATCTATATAACCATCAAAATAAGGGAATTTTAGTTTAACAGTTTCACCTGCTTTAACAAACTTTAAGTCACCTGTTTGAAATTTTGCTTTAAGTCTAAATTCAGAATCATCTACAACAGAAGTTACGATATGTCCTATTTTTAAAGTATCGCCTATTTCAGCATTAATACCAGAAATACGTCCACCTATTGGTGATGTTAACACAATGCCTTTAGCAGGGTTAATAGACATAACTTCAGATTTAGGTTTTCCTGTAATCTCTGAAAGCTCTTCTTTAAGAGAGTTTAATTTTTCTAACTTTGTTTCTAAAGATGCTTCAAGTTCGTTCGAAGCAAGGGTAATAAGAAGTTGACCTTCAGTAACTTCATCGCCTTCTTCAATTAAAATCTCTTGAACTGTATAATTGACCTGTGGTGCACCGTAAGAATAACCACCAGGTACGCGTATACCACCGCCGTAAGTAGGTTGTAGTTGACCCTTAGCACGAACACCTACATTGATATCACCCTGAGCAACTGGTACAGTAGCGTATATTGGACCTGTATCGGCCTTATTACTATCTCCAATTAAAAATTTAATAGAGAAAAATAATATAGCAATAACAATGACGATAATCAAAGCAATTGCTCCCATTTGTTTATTTTTTTTCATTTAACATATCCTCCTAATAATCTATCTATGATATTCTATATTATCTATATTTCCGTCAAGCATGTGATAAGTATGCTTGCCATATGTTGCGACTTTTGAATCATGTGTAACCTGGATAATAGTAACGCCAAGATCGCTATTAAGCTCTTGAAACAGCTCCATAATAGCTTCACCAGTTTGTGAATCTAAAGCACCAGTTGGTTCATCTGCTAAAATGAGCTTCGGATTTGTAACAATAGCTCTGGCAATAGCAACTCTTTGTTGTTGACCACCAGATAGTTGAGTAGGCAAATGATTAATACGATCTGCTAGTCCTACTTTTTCTAATGCTAGTGCAGACATTTCTTTACGCTCTTTGCTAGGCACACCGCGATAAATGAGTGGCAGTTCTACATTTCTCAAAGCATCCAAATTTGATAAAAGATGAAAACTTTGAAAAACAAAACCAATCATTTTATTTCTTGTAATAGACAAATCAAAGTCACTCATTTCATCTACACGTGAGTCGTTAAGCATATACTCACCTGATGTAGGTAAATCTAAACAGCCAATAATATTTAGCAAAGTCGATTTACCAGAACCAGATGGTCCCATAATTGATGCATAATCCCCTTCGTTAACAGTGAGAGAAACGCTTTTTAAAGCATTTACTTCTAGGTCACCTAAATGATATTTCTTATGAATATCCTTTAGCACTAATAAAGACATCTAATCCCTCCTTAAAAAAATTTATAATATACTTAGACGTACAAAGTCTAAGCTTTGTTCCATTAAAAAACACAGATAACGAAAGAATCAATAGTTATCTATGTGTATTACGACAAATAGTACACTTAACATAGTATAGAGAAATATAATCATAGTCAAGATATAAAAGAAAGGAAGTGCGTATATATAATGTAGAAAACGATTATGTTCAAGCAAAAAAACATTGATTTTAAAGAATGAAATATGTATACTATATACAAGAAAGTTATTTATTTAACAACTGTGTATACAAGATAAGTAGTATATGGCATAAACTTGACAAAACAATAACATAATTAACAAAAATACCCTATATAATGTGCATTATATAAAAAAAATGTTACATCTTTTATTGACACAAAGAGAAAAAAATCATATAATTTCATGAATAGCACAAGAGATAAAGTAATAAAATTTTAGTGAAATGTATAAGTATACAACATACTTAAACAATACCATTGAAATACTTTAATATCTTGAGTAAAATAGCTATAATTATTATATCTATACTATAATAATAGTAGCAAATAAAAAAGTATATAAATGAAGTGAATGAGTCTACTATTATAATGTAGACGGAATCATTTGATTTGTTAATTAAAATGTAAAAAACAGGAGGGTTACTAACAATGGCAAAAATCGTAAAAACGATGGATGGTAATGCAGCAGCAGCTTATAATGCATATGCGTTTACAGATGTAGCAGCTATTTATCCAATTACGCCTTCGTCAAACATGGCAGAATATGCAGACGAGTGGGCGGCATACGGGAAGAAAAACATTTTCGGTCAAGAAGTGCAAATTACAGAAATGCAATCAGAAGCAGGTGCGGCAGGTGCGGTACATGGTTCATTAGCAGCTGGAGCATTAACGACTACTTTCACTGCATCACAAGGTTTATTACTAATGATACCTAACATGTATAAAATCGCTGGTGAATTATTACCAGGTGTATTCCATGTAAGTGCTAGAGCATTAGCTACACATGCATTATCAATATTTGGTGACCATTCAGATGTCATGGCAACAAGACAAACTGGTTTTGCTATGCTAGCATCAGGTTCAGTACAAGAAGTAGCTGACTTAGGTGGTATTGCCCATCTTGCAGCAATAAAAGGAAGAGTTCCTTTCTTACATTTCTTTGATGGTTTCAGAACATCTCATGAAATTCAAAAAGTTGAATTGATTGACTATGCTGATTATGAAAGATTAGTAGACAAAGAAGCAATTCAAGAATTTAGAAACAGAGCATTAAATCCAGAGCATCCTGTAACAAGAGGAACAGCACAAAACCCAGATATCTTCTTCCAAGCGAAAGAAGCATCGAATAAGTATTATTCTGCTGTACCACAAATCGTTGTTGATTACATGAAAGAAATTAGTGAAATCACAGGAAGAGATTATAAACCTTTCGATTATATAGGACATCCTGAAGCTGATAGAGTTATCGTAGCTATGGGTTCAGTAATTGAAACAATTGAAGAGACAGTAAACTATTTAGTAGCTAGAGGCGAAAAAGTTGGTTTAATCAAAGTTAGATTATACAGACCTTTCGTAGCAGAGTACTTATTAGACGTACTTCCAAAGACAGCTACAAAAATTGCAGTATTAGATAGAACAAAAGAGCCGGGTGCATTAGGCGAGCCTCTTTACCAAGAAATCAGATCGATATTCTTCAGAAACCCTGAAGCCCCAGAAATATTTGGTGGAAGATACGGACTAGGATCAAAAGATACTAAGCCATCTCAAATATTAGCTGTATACGAGAACTTAGCGCAAGCGCAACCAAAAGATAACTTTACAATCGGTATTAAAGACGATGTAACAAATCTTTCAATAGAAGCATCAGAAAGTATTGTAACTGAGCCAGAAGGAACTATCAGATGTAAGTTCTGGGGATTAGGATCAGACGGTACGGTTGGCGCTAACAAGAGTGCAATCAAAATTATCGGAGATCATACAGATATGTATGCTCAAGGATACTTCTCATATGACTCTAAAAAATCTGGTGGAGTAACAATTTCTCACTTAAGATTTGGAAAGAACCCAATTCAGTCTACATACTTAATAGATGAGTCTGACTTCATTGCTTGTCACAATCAAGCATATGTAACTCAGTATGACCTATTAAAAGGATTGAAAAAAGGTGGGTCATTTGTATTAAACTGTAAATGGTCAGCAGAAGAAGTAGAACAACACATACCAGCATCAATGAAAAATTATATCGCTCAAAACGATATCAACATGTATATCATTGACGCAACAAGTGTAGCAGCTGAAATAGGACTAGGAAACAGAATCAACATGATTATGCAATCTGCATTCTTTAAACTTGCAGATGTAATTTCAGTAGATGATGCTGTTAAATACCTAAAAGGTGCAATTGATGATTCATATGGTAAAAAAGGAAAAGAAATCCTAGAGATGAATTACCAAGCAGTAGATAAAGGTATCGATGGATTAACTAAATTAGATATTCCTGCAGAGTGGGCTACAATAGTAGACGAAGTAACTGAGGAAAAAGAAGTACCAGATTTCATCAAAAACGTATTAAGACCAATGAACAGACAAGAAGGAGATATTCTTCCTGTAAGTACATTTACTGATGTAGAAGATGGAACATTCCCTAATGGAACTTCTGCATATGAAAAAAGAGGTATAGCAGTAGACGTACCTGAATGGCAAATTGATAACTGTATTCAATGTAACCAATGTTCATATGTATGTCCGCATGCAGCTATAAGACCTTTCTTATGCTCAGCAGACGAAGCAAAAGCTGCTCCAGCTGGTTTCGATACGAAAAAAGCTATTGGAAAAGGTTTTGAAGATTACACATATAGAATTCAAGTATCTCCATTAGACTGTACTGGTTGTGGAAACTGTGCGGATATTTGTCCTTCAAAGAAGAAAGCTTTAGAAATGAAGCCTCAAGAAACACAAGGAGCTGAAGTAGAGTTATTTGAGTATGCAATAACTTTACCAATCAGAGACAATATAGCGAAAAAAGATTCAGTAAAAGGTAGTCAGTTTGCATTACCATACATGGAGTTCTCAGGAGCTTGTGCTGGATGCGGTGAAACACCATACATAAAAACAATCACTCAATTATTTGGTGATAGAATGATGATTGCAAACGCAACTGGTTGTACATCAATATATGGTGCATCTGCGCCATCAACACCATATATCAGAGACGCACAAGGAAAAGGACCTGCTTGGGCAAACTCATTATTTGAGGACAATGCAGAATTTGGATTCGGATATGTATTAGCTGATAAAGTAGCTAAGAAGAAGATTGTTGATGCAATGACAGAGTTAATGGATTCTGAGTTATCAGATGATGTAAAAGCTGCATTCACAACATGGATTGACTCTCAAAAAGACGGAGATGCTTCAAAAGCAGCAAGCGCTAATGTAGAAGCAATCTTAAAACAAGCTGTAGTAACTGCAGATAGAACAAAAGAACTAGTAGCGGATATTCTTGCAAATGCTGACCAATTAGTTAAAAAGTCAGTTTGGGTATTTGGTGGTGACGGATGGGCTTACGACATCGGTTATGGTGGTTTAGATCATGTACTTGCATCAGGCGAGAATATTAACGTATTGGTAGTAGATACAGAAGTATACTCAAACACAGGTGGACAAGCGTCAAAAGCGACTCCTACTGCAGCGATAGCTAAGTTTGCAGCTTCTGGTAAGAAAATCAAGAAAAAGGACTTAGGATTAATCTCAATGTCTTATGAGTACATTTATGTAGCTCAAGTAGGTATGGGAGCAAACCAAGCACAAACAATAAAAGCAATAAAAGAGGCAGAGGCATATGATGGTCCATCAATCGTAATCGCTTATGCACCATGTATAAACCATGGAATCAAAAAAGGTATGGGTAAAGCACAAGAAAACATGGCGGATGCAGTAGATGCTGGATACTGGCATTTATACAGATACAACCCAGAGTTAAAAGAAGAGGGTAAGAATCCATTCGTATTAGACTCTAAAGAGCCAACTGCTAGTTTTAAAGACTTCATATTAGGACAAGCAAGATACACTACATTGTTAAATGAATTCCCAGATCAAGCAGATGAGTTATTTGCTAAAGCAGAAAAAGAAGCAAAAGACAAATGGGTAACATACAAAGCAATGGCAGATAAGTAAAAACAGTACAAAAGACCGCTCAAATTGAGCGGTCTTTTTTTACGTAGAAATGGAAAAGAAAAGAAATGTAGAAAACTTAGAAAAAGGTATTGACTTAAAAGAAGAAAGTGTGTAGTATATCACTTGCGTCTAAAACAAAGAAACGACAAAAACATCTAAAATCACAACAAAAAAACATAAAATAAACATCAAATAAATGTTGACAGAAACAGACGCACGTGATATATTATTAGATGTCGCCACGCAAGAGCGAGGCGCTAAGAACCTTGAAAATTACATAGTGCAGATAAAGTCAGTTAATTCTAGAAACAGAAATAACAAAGAAATCAATAAACGGAAAATAAATTTTTTTTAAGAGTTTGATCCTGGCTCAGGATGAACGCTGGCGGCGTGCTTAACACATGCAAGTCGAGCGAGAAGCTTTACTATGATTCTTCGGATGAACATTAAAGTGGAAAGCGGCGGACGGGTGAGTAACGCGTAGGCAACCTGCCCCATACAAAGGGATAGCATCTGGAAACGGATATTAATACCTTATGATACCAAACATTCGCATGAATGTTTGGTCAAAGATTCATCGGTATGGGATGGGCCTGCGTCTGATTAGCTAGTTGGTAGGGTAACGGCCTACCAAGGCGACGATCAGTAGCCGACCTGAGAGGGTGATCGGCCACACTGGAACTGAGACACGGTCCAGACTCCTACGGGAGGCAGCAGTGGGGAATATTGCACAATGGGCGCAAGCCTGATGCAGCAACGCCGCGTGAGCGATGAAGGCCTTCGGGTCGTAAAGCTCTGTCCTAAGGGAAGAATCAATGACGGTACCTAAGGAGGAAGCCCCGGCTAACTACGTGCCAGCAGCCGCGGTAATACGTAGGGGGCAAGCGTTATCCGGAATCACTGGGCGTAAAGGGTGCGTAGGTGGTCAAGCAAGTCAGAGGTGAAAGGCAACGGCTCAACCGTTGTAAGCCTTTGAAACTGTTTGACTTGAGTGCAGGAGAGGTAAGTGGAATTCCTAGTGTAGCGGTGAAATGCGTAGATATTAGGAGGAACACCAGTGGCGAAGGCGACTTACTGGACTGTTACTGACACTGAGGTACGAAAGCGTGGGGAGCGAACAGGATTAGATACCCTGGTAGTCCACGCCGTAAACGATGAATACTAGGTGTCGGGGGTCGAACCTCGGTGCCGCAGCTAACGCATTAAGTATTCCGCCTGGGGAGTACGCACGCAAGTGTGAAACTCAAAGGAATTGACGGGGACCCGCACAAGCAGCGGAGCATGTGGTTTAATTCGAAGCAACGCGAAGAACCTTACCAAGTCTTGACATCCTCATGACCATCATTTAACCATGATCTCCCTTCGGGGCGTGAGTGACAGGTGGTGCATGGTTGTCGTCAGCTCGTGTCGTGAGATGTTGGGTTAAGTCCCGCAACGAGCGCAACCCTTATCTTTAGTTGCCAGCAGTTCGGCTGGGCACTCTAGAGAGACTGCCGGGGATAACTCGGAGGAAGGTGGGGATGACGTCAAATCATCATGCCCCTTATGTCTTGGGCTACACACGTGCTACAATGGCAAGTACAAAGAGCAGCGAAAGGGTGACCTGGAGCAAATCTATAAAGCTTGTCTCAGTTCGGATTGTAGGCTGCAACTCGCCTACATGAAGTTGGAGTTGCTAGTAATCGTGGATCAGAATGCCACGGTGAATGCGTTCCCGGGTCTTGTACACACCGCCCGTCACACCATGGAAGTTGGGGGCGCCCGAAG
>PPCM01000381.1_pt1 | contig 45130 bp, 33 predicted proteins | sample 1555541 | NCBI WGS metagenome assembly PPCM01 (sample SAMN05284479, study PRJNA326546) | Marine sediment metagenome, whole genome shotgun sequencing project. | isolation source: marine sediment | place: Germany: Wadden Sea | collected 2012-09-05
ATTCAGTCACAGATCCCCCACCAGATTCAGTCCTCAATTCACCCCCCGGGTCAACCCCGAAAGTCAATCCCCCATAAGGAGGTACAGCATGAAACACCTGTCACGACGATCCCCAACGATTCTGCTTTCCCTGGTCGCATTGCTCTGCCTTGCGGCCTGCCAAGCGCCCTTTCCGCCCGGCCCCCAGCCGCTTAACGGCAACAGGATCGGTGAGGTCACGAGGATCATGGGCACCGGAGAGGTGCGTATCAACAACCGGGCCGTGGGCGAGGGCGCGACAATGGAATCCGGGGACCATATCGAAACGGTGGGGGACGCAAGGGCCGTCCTCTCCCTTGCCAGGGGCGGACGGATTCTTTTCGACGCGGATACCGACCCGGTCCTTGAATGGCTCTCCAGCGCCTATTGCAAGCTCCGCATCCTGATCAACGTGGGAAGCATCCTGGTGGATGCCCCCTGCGAAACAACCGCCGAGACCGGATCGGGAGCCGTTATCGAAACCCTGAAGACCATTTTTCACCTGAGGGTTACATGGGAAATGACGGAGCTCACCGTTATCCGGGGGAAGATGCGAATTCGCGGCAACGTGGGGCCTGCCCAAGTCGTGTCCGAAGGCTTCTTCTGCCGGGTGATCCGTGACCGGCCGGCCCCGCCGCCGGTCCGCGTCAACCCCGCGGAGCTGATCAACTGGGCCTGTCTGCTGGATAGAAGCCTGTGCCGGGAAGCCGGCGGGCAAAGGGGTGATGTTTCCGTGCCCAACCTGATGGACACCGATCTGAAAAAGGCAAGACGGATCCTTTCCCGTTACCGCCTTAAAACAGGACGGGTACGGGAGACGGCAACCCCCCTGAGATCCCTGGACGGCCTGGTGACCCGCCAGTCCCCCGAACCGGGTACGCGGGTCCCAAGGGGCAGCACCGTCGATCTTCATGTAGGGCAATACCGTCCCGCGCCGGGGAAGATGCCCATGGTCCTGAACCTCCCTCTCAAGGAAGCTGAAAAGGTGCTTCAATCCTCCGGAGTTCGCCTTGGCCGGATCACGGAGACCAACACCACCGACCCGGACAGGGCCGGGCGCGTTGCCCGGCAAAGCCCCGGCGCCGGCCAGGTGATTCGAACAGGACAATCGGCGGGCCTGGCGGTTTATCGATATGTACGCCCGCCAACCCGGAAAACGCCCCGCCTCACGGGCCTGCATGTGGACAGGGCACGGGAAGCGCTCGGGCACTCCGGTCTCAAACTCGGCCGCACCCACAAGGAAACCACCGATTCCCGTCGCAAGATCGGAATCGTGTTCCGCCAGCGCCCTTCCGCCGGTTCCGCCGTTCAGGTGGGGAGTCGCGTGGATGTGTGGGTATACACAAAGAAGCCCCCCCAACCGTCGATCCTTATCAATCCCGGCCTTCAGGTTCCCATTTTGCGAATTCCGAACACCCCCGACAGAAGGAGAAACGAAAGAGAAGTGGAGTAAGTCACACCTTATGGCATTGTTCGGTTCCAAATCACTTACATAGCCGGCAGTTTTTGACGAGCGCGGGAAGTATTTACAAGACGGTTGGTTCAGGCGGGCGACAGGACGACTACCGGGGAGTCAAATAGAAAAGCCCCGGGAGGAACGTCGGCGAATCCCCCGGGGCTGAATATGTTGTCTTTTACCGTGGTTGTGAACTACTTATAGGGAGGGTTAGGTATAATGGAAGACCTGTGACAGGGGCCGACCTTTGGCCCGACGGTAAAAGTTACGCGTGACATCAGAAGCTGTACCCGATTCCAAATCCGACCATACTTTCGTTGCTGTCGAAGAAATCGATATTGGATTCGTGCCGGGTATAGCCCGCCATCACGCTTACAGAGTAGTTGTCATAGCCAAAAGGCTTCAGCCATGTAAGTCTCGATTCAATCGAGTATATGGAATCATCCCTTGTCTTGGCGTACAGGGGATGCGTATCATCGTATTCGGCCATTCCGGCCGAGAGGGTCGTGTCAAAGAGAAAGCATTCGTCGGTATACCGGTATCCGAGGTTCAGGGCGTATCGATCGTAACTCTCGGCATCACCGTCCATATCTCCCTTTTCATAGGTTACTCCGGGGATCAAGGCATGGCCGGCGGCAAAGGGAAGGGTATAGATCACGTTGATTTCGTGACGGTTGCCGCTTCTGTCCAATGCTTCGTACAGATCGCCGATCGTATCGTCGTCGACGCTCACATCCGTGAACGTGTAGTCAAATCCCAGACCGGTGCCCATCAGTTCGGATAATCCGAGGCGAACGCCGAATTCATCCACATCCGTCTCTTTCCTTTTTACTCCCGTCAGATAGGGATTTTCCCATACCTCATCCGATCGGTATAAAAGCTCACTTCTGAGCGTGCCGAATTCAAAGTCATGGGCAACCCCGAGGGTCACGTCCCCCTCGGACGACAGGTAGAAGTCCGTTCCCGAGGCCGTTACATACCCCAGGGTACCCATCGCCATGAACATCCCCTCCGAATCGTTGTCCCCATCTTCGGTGATGGAACCCAGCATCTTCTTGTCGTCGAGCGTGGAGAGGTTGCTGTCGGTATTGACAACACCGCCCCCCAGCATGATATGGCCGTAAAAGCCTGTTTCTCCATCTTTCTCGGCGGCAAGCAGGCTACCGTTTGCACAGAAGCAGATCGAAAGGCACAGCACGGCGGAACAGAGCATTTTCTTCATTATTCACCTCGCGTTTTTCCGGTTCACTAAGTTACACGGTTCCGGAAAAATAACGGATTCAAACTATTTCCAGGAAAACGGCCCCAAATCGGCAAATGATGATTTCAGGCGCCTTCGGAAAACCTTGGCTCCGGAATTCAGAAACTTCATTTCCGGAACCCCGTTTTTTTTCCTCTATAACTACTTCAGGAAGGAATCCACGTCTGTAGATATTTTGTATGAATTTGTAAATGAATGTAACAGGCGGGGAGTCATGGCGGGATTGTTGATTTCAAGAGTTCGCCGTAAGTCGACCACTGAAATACTCACAACAACCCGATGTATTCCACGCGCTTTGTTTACGCTTCAGCGTGAGCCCTGAAAATCAGATTTTGACTTTTTACGAGTGCATCATAATTGAGATATCACTCAAAAGGCAATAAGGAATCAGGAGGGAGGCATGGGAATCGCAAGTAACTTTGGCAGCCCCGCCGGCTGTGACCTAAGCCGCTAAAATCAATAGCTGTCAATTTGTAACGACATGATTTCACGGATCAGAAAATCTACATGCGATTGCCTTGGGGAGGGGGGACGAGGCGAAAAGGGAAGAAGCTTTTCGAGTCGGCCGAGAAAGTAAAAGGGCCGCCCTGGGGCGGCCCTTCTTCAACGGTATGGATCGATTCGTGCCGCGATCAGGCCGGCATTAGCTGAATCAGAGCAGTTCGATGAGTCCGGCGGCACCCATGCCGCCTCCAATGCACATGGAGACGATACCGTATCTTTCGTTTCTCTCCTTGAGGTTCGCGATCAGGGTCGCGGTGAGCTTGGCGCCGGTGCATCCCAGGGGATGACCCAGGGCGATGGCGCCGCCGTGGATGTTCACGCGCTCCATATCGATCCCGAGCTCCCTGGCGCAATAGATCGCCTGGGAGGCAAAGGCCTCGTTGAGCTCGAACAGGCCGATATCCTGAATCGTCATGTTCACCTTCTCAAGGAGTGCGGGGATGGCAACCGCAGGTCCCACACCCATCTCGTCCGAGCCGCATCCAACGGTGGTGTAAGCCACGAGCTTTGCAATGGGTTTGAGGCCCAGCTCGTCGCATTTCTCCTTGCTGGCGATAATGGTGGCGGCCGCCCCGTCCGTGGTCTGGGAGGAGTTGCCGGCGGTGACGCTGCCGCCCGCCGCGAAAACGGGGTGGAGGCCGGAGAGCTTCTCGGCGGTTGTTCCGGGGCGGATTCCGTCATCCGCCTCCACCATGAAGGTCTCCTTCTTGAGGGAACCGTCCGCAGCACGAACGAACTTCACGGCAGGGGTGGGCACGATCTCGGTAAAGAGGCCCTTTTCCCTTGCCTCGAGGGCCTTTCTGTGGGACTCGGCCGCGAACTTGTCCTGGTCTTCCCTTGAAACGCCGTAGCGGGTGGCCACGTTCTCGGCCGTGATGCCCATGGAGACAAAGGACTGGGGGGTTTCGGCGGAGTGCTCGGGGTGGGGTCTGGGGGTGTAGCCGCCCATGGGCACGTAGCTCATGGACTCCACGCCGCCGGCCGCGACCACGTCGGACCAGCCGGCCATGACCCTGAGGGATGCGAGGGCAATGGCCTCGATGCCCGATGCGCAGAAGCGGTTCACCGTGGCGCCGGAAACGGATTCCGGCCATCCGGCCACCTGGGTGGCCACCCTGCCGATATTGAGCCCCTGCTCGCCCTCGGGGAAGGCGCAGCCGAGCATCACGTCCTCGATATCCTTTGCCTCGAGCCCCTCTGTTCTCGCAACGGCCGCGTTGAGTACCGATGCGATCAGGTCCTCGGGCCTCGTGTCCTTGAATGCTCCCTTGCCCTTTTTGCAGCCCGGGGTTCTCACCGATGTTACGATATATGCTTCTCTCATTGTGATCTCCTCCTGAAATGTCTTTTAATGCTGAAAAGGTCTCCGCGCTCTTTGGCGCGGGCGGAACCGGGCCTAGTTTCTCAGGGGCTTTCCGGTTTTCAACATGTGGTCGATCCTGGCAACGGTCTTCTCTTCGCGGCAGAAGTCGGTGAAGGCCTCGCGCTCGAGCCTGAGGATATCCTCCTCCATCACCTGCCCGTTGTCCCTGACAACGCCGCCGCTGAACACGTGGGCGATTCGTTTCGCGAGGAATGCATCGTATTCGCTGAGGAATTTTCCGGACTGCATATTGAAGATCTCGGCATTGATCATGCCCACGGCAGCCTGACCGAGGACCTTCACGGGGTTCTTCCGGGGGGGCGCGTACCCTTCGTCAACGAGCTTGAGAACGTCCTTCTTTGCCTCGCCGATCTGGAGATCCCTGTTGTTGATGATCCGGTCGCTTGCCGTGAGGTATCCGTTCTTTCTTGCGCCGGCGGCCGATCCGGAGACCTTGGCCATGGCGATGTTCATGAAGGCGGGGATAAAGAGCTTGGCAAGGTCGATATCCTTCAGGACCGGGCCGGGAAGGGCGTTGATATAACGCTTCCAGAGGTTCAGGCAGCCGCCGCCGGCGGGGAGGAGGCCCACGCCGATCTCGACGAGGCCCATGTAGAGCTCCGAATGGGCAACGATCTTGTCCGCGCCGAGGCATACCTCGCAGCCGCCGCCCAGGGTCAGGCCGTAGGGCGCGGCGACAACGGGGAAGCTGGAGTAACGAGCCCGCTGGAGGCCGTTCTGGGCCCTTTCCAGGAAGGCGTCGATCTCGGCGAACTTCTTGTCGTGGGCGAGTTTGGAAACAAAGGAGAGGTCCGCGCCGGCGGAGAACGCGCCGGGCATGCCGCCCGCCTGGTTTCCGATCACAAGGCCCACGCCGTTGGCGTCCACATAATCCAGCCCCTCGCCGATAAAGTCGATGATCTCGGCGTTGAGGGCGTTCATCTTGGTGTGGAACTCGCAGCAGAACACGCCGTCGCCGATATCCACCAGGGAGGCGGAAGAGCAGGTCTTGACCACTCCGCCGGCACCCTTGGCGCCCGCGATGGAAACCGCGCTCTCGCTGACGGTAAGCTCCTTATAGCCCTTGGTTTCGAAATCGTAGTAGAGGGTCTTTCCCTTTTCGGTCTTGTAAAAGGAGGTGTTTCCGCCCGCCAGCATCTCCTTCACGGATTCGGGAACGGCAAAGCCGTCCTTTTCCATGCGAGCGGCCGATTCGGCAACCCCAATGGCGTCCCATGTCTCGAAGGGCCCCATCTCGAAGTTGTATCCCCATTTCATGGAGTTGTCGATCTCGATGATATTGTCGGAGATCTCGGGAATGCGGTTGGCCGCGTAGATTACGCTGGCCGCGATCACCTTCCATGCGAACACCGCGCCCTTGTCGTCGCCGTTCACCACCGCGCGGATCTTCTCGGGAAGGGTCTCGGCCTTCTTAGCCGCGTCAAGGCAGGGGAAGGTGGGCCATGTGAACTCTTCGTATTCGCCGGTGTTGTAGTTGTAGACCTTGCGGAGCCATTTCCACTCGGGGGTGAGCTCCTTTTTATAAAAACCGCCCTGGGTCTTGTTGCCCAGCGCCTTGTTCTCGATAAGGGTTTCAACGAACTTGGGCACCACAAAGGCGTCGCGCTCCTCGTCGTCGGGAACGAGGTCGTAGGTGTTCTTGGACACGTGGGCCATGGTGTCCAGGCCGACGATATCGCTTGTCTTGAAGATGGCGGACTTGGGCCTTCCCATGGCGGGGCCGAAGAGCACGTCCACCTCGGGGATGGAGAGGCCGTCTTCCATCATCACCTGCATGGCTTTTCCGATGCCGTGGACGCCGATCCTGTTGCCCACGAAGTTGGGGGTATCCTTTGCCCAGACGATGCCCTTGCCAAGGACCCTTTCGCCGAACTCGGCCATGTAGGAGAGGACTTCCTCGGAGGTTTCCTCGCCGGGGATCATTTCCAGGAGGTGCATGTAGCGGACCGGGTTGAAGAAGTGGGTTCCCAGGAAATGCTGCCTGAACTCGGCTGTTCTGCCCTCGGACATGGCGGCCAGGGGAATACCGGAGGTGTTCGTGGTGATGATGGAGCCGGGTTTTCTGATGCCCTCGACCCGCTCCAGGACATCCCGCTTGATATCGAGTCGTTCAACCACAACCTCGACGATCCAGTCGCAGTCCGCCAGCTTATGGAAGTCGTCGGTCATGTTTCCGGTTTCTATGAGCGCCGCATCCTTCTTGTCGAAAAAGAGAGACGGCTTTGACGCCAGTGTTGCATCGAGCCCGGCCTTGACCAGCCTGTTGCGCGCGATGGGATCATCCTTCTCCGCATCCGTCAGGTCAAATGGAACGATATCCAGAAGCAGGGTTTTGATCCCGGCACCGGCTAGGAGTGCTGCAATTCCGCCACCCATGATACCGGATCCAAGCACTGCAGCCTTCCTGATCTTTCTACTCATAACGACCTCCTGTTTTATGTAAAATTACCGTCGAAGCTATGAATGTATATTCAATTAAGAATGATGATTCTATTTTTAGCAGAGCCATTCTCAGTAAGTCAACAAAAAAGATCCTCCTCCTATATTAAAGGTAAGAATCGCCCTCAGCACACTTTGCCCGGAACAACCACCAACACCCTCGGTTCCCTTTGTCGGATCGTTTTTTGGGCAAGCCGTCCATAATGCTGAATAAGCCCTGCCCATGCTCTGCTCTCCCCCTCGCCCTTTGACCCGGCCAAGGCAACCCCAACCCATCCATCTGTTTTTATGAAACAATATACAGCACCGACAACAGCCGCTTCAATTTCGCAGTAAAATTTAAAAAATGAAGACCCATTCATTCCAATACCCATCCGGCAATCCAACCGGTACCCCCTGTTCCACAACCGTCCTTAGAAACGACTGATTCCCTGTACCCCACTCCTGCCCCCCCGATCCTGAATCACCTGTCTGATGAATTCCCAAAGCAATCCGGAAATCCCAACGGGGATTGTAAGGTTTCCTGTTCTTGCAACAAGACCAAACTCTCGGCGTTGTGATTCCGCGATTTCCCGCATCGATCCGCTCGTCCACCCTTTTCCATCATACGGCACGCATCGAAAATACGGCCGCCGAGGGCAATGGGAGCCATGGTCTTGAAATTGGATTAATTTCATGAAATGCTCCGAGGACGACGCTTGCGAACGGAGGATCTCCCGGAGGAAATCGGTGGAAATAAAAAGATACTACCCTGAATCTCCCATTCTAAGGCCCCTGATCAAATACTTCTGGGTATCGGACAGCTATGGGAACATCGATATGAATCATAAAATACTGCCCATGGCCAATATCGACCTGATCCTGAACTTGTCTTCTCCCATATCCTATGAAAGAAACGGAAAAACAAGTTCAACCCCCGGCAACATCTTTTTCTCGGGCCTGACCAACAAGCATATGATGATGAAACAGAGGGGCCGCATCAGGCTCATCGGTGCATCATTCTTTCCGGCCGGTTTTTATCCGTTTTTCGAAATACCAGTATCCGAATTCAAAAACATCAGCGTGGGGCTCGATCAGCTCCTCGGTCGCGGGGCCTCGGAACTCGAAGAGAGGATCCATGAAGCCGGAAGCCTGACGGGCAAACTGAAGATCCTGGAGGCGTTCCTGCTCTCCCGCCTGGATCGGGATGCCTGCCGGTTGGACGACGACGGCAAGCTGATACGCGGGTTCACCACAACCGCCCTGGATATCGGTACATTCTGTAAAAACTTCGGTATTCATCATAGAACCCTGGAACGAAGGGTCAACAGGTATGTGGGAACAAGTCCCAAGCAGTTTCAACGCCTGCAGCGGTTTCAATCCGCTCTGAACAGGCTGACCACAATGCCCCCCCGGAACCTCACCGGCCTTGCCCATGAATTCGATTATTATGACCAAACCCACTTCATAAAGGATTTCAAGGCCTTTACCGGCACGCCCCCTTCCCTTTTCCTCAAGGAGCGGCAGGCATTCATGCAGATTATGAAGGTTTCGTGATTTTGTCGCGTTTTTACAATTTTCAAGCAAGCGCTTCCGTTAAGCTCCGAATCGATCACGGGAATTCCCCGGGTGACAACCAAAACAAAGGAGCATCCCATGAACGACAAGATACAGACCTTTATCCAGGCCACCGGCATCCAATACGCCCCCGTTGGGGTTTACGACCTTCCGGAGCCGGAACAACTTACCCCGTTTACCCCTCCCTCGGATTGCGTTTTCGCCGATTTTGAAGCTTGGCAAAGCGGAAAGAGCACCATGATCGGAAACGACAATGCCGCCGAATTCGGCTGCCCCGGCTCCGGCCACTGGCTCTGCGGTATTTCGGCCATGCCCGTGGAAACGGTTGCCGGGTACCTGGCGGGAGAGGGGCTGAAGGCGTCCACGGAGATCATGTGCGACTGGCTGAAAAAACACCCGCCGTACAAAATGGAAAACAAGGCGGTGGTTATCACCAGGCTCAGGGAAACACATTACGAATACCTGAAAACCGTGACCTTCTTCGTCACCGCCGACCAGCTCTCCCTACTGGTTACCGGGGCGGAATATCGAAACGAGAACGCCGGCAGGGGCAATGTGGAGGCTCCTTACGGCTCGGGGTGCGGCCTGCTCCTGGCACTGTTTACCGAAATGGACAAGCCCCGCGCCATGATCGGGGCAACGGACATCGCCATGCGCAAGCATCTGCCCGAAAACATCATGGCCTTTACCGTCACAAGGCCCATGCTCGGGCAGCTCCTAGATCTGGATGAAAACAGTTTTCTACACAAAACCTTTTGGCGGGAATTGAAGGAAACGAGGCAGGCGGGATAGTGCCGGCCCCGTTCCCGTCATCCGGGAACGGGGCATCCGCCTTTTCCCCTGAAATCGGCCTCCATGAAGGCTCCACGCCGCGAACGGAACAGGCCCCCTTCGAGTAAACGTCAAAAACACGCCCCGCTTTCGATATTCGCCCGGCAACCACGGAAATATTGAATTCCGGTGAGAGCAGGGCCAGGCATACACAATGATTTGTCGGCGCTTGGCGTTTCCCAAGTGGCGTCAGGGGGAGCCGGGTTCCCATTACGTTGAAAGGGGCGGTTAAATGCTCATTTTCCAGGCTCTCAAGATTTTACCTTGATCTTAACATGGGGTAACCCATAGCAATTGTACCCCATATCCCGGGCCAGACATGCAACGCCCTGCATTTCATCCCTGGAATTATGGTATTTAAAGGGTGGGAATATCAGCCCCCCCCTGTGAACATCCGCCCTTATCAGCATCATGGTTGCTCCCACTGAATCAAGGCGGACCGGCTCCGGCCCCCTGAAATCATCGAGATACGCCCTGTCGGCCCTTCTTTGCAAATTGGAACCGTTTTCTGAAAAGGTAGAAAATTCGTCACTTGACTCATTTCCCTTTTTAAATTTCCAGGTATTCGGATCAAATGACGAAGTTGCCGACTCCCCGACACAATGGGGGACCACAATTTCTTTTTCGGCCGCAAGCATAGTTTCGATGATATCTTCCGGCCAATCAATCACCTCGGCATCAAGCCACAGCACATAATCCTCATCCTTTAATACCCGCATCAGCAGAAAGTTCCTCATTTCCGCATTTTGGACATTTCGGCCGGCGTTCCTACCCGATTCCCCAATGGGTTTAGGACGCACATTCTTATCCGGCTTTTCAAGGACGTTAAATCCCGCAAACTCGGTTTTATAATTTTCTTCATAGATTTTCAATTCCCGGTATGTATCATCCTTGCTGTTTCCCACCAGAAAGGACACGGTAAGTCGATCATGGGGACATGTAAGCTTATCCAGATTGACAAACAATCCATCCAACCGATGTTCGCCATTTCTCAGTGGAATCATCACATGTATCGTGGGTTGCCGCCCCTCGGATGAAATCCGGACATCTTTAACGGTTCGAAATTTATCTTCCGGATCGAGTTCTTCTACAGCCGCAGGCATCATCGGTCCCATATCGTGAAACCCCACGATGGAAAGTTTACAATCCAGTTCCATGCGACGCCGCAAGCAATGATGCCCGGCCCCCCGGTATACACGAGTCGCATGTTTAATCTGTTTTTCAATATCATTCGAAAACGCTGAATTTTTCCCGGAGGAAACCCGGGTGTATAAATCCGGTGCATCCAAAACCACGACCCTTGAACACGCCACCACATCCATAACCGCAAGGGTATCCCCCTTTCCGCATATATCCGGGAAAGTCGGGATTTTACTTCTCTTGCACACCACCGATTCCTCCCAAAGGCGCTTGGAAGAATCAATAAACAACCTTTTTTCCGGAAACCAGATCCTGTGGCGATGCAGAAAGCACGCGGATGCGGAACCTTTACGAATCGCATTCATCTGTGTTTTAAGCCGCGACGGAAAGGATATTTCATCATCCGACCACAGCAATACATACTCACCCGCGGCATATTTAGCTGAAATATTCCTGAGCTCCCCCAATGAACGGTTTTGGGGCGTCAGCTTTACATATCTGATTTCCTGCACATTCTGTTTTTGCACCCAGGAAAACAGCTCATCGTTGTCGTCGTTATCGACAATTACCAACTCTTTATTGGGCCAGGATTGTATTTGGAAGCAATGGATTGCGCGCTTACTCATTTCAAGCCGGTTGCGGGTCGCCATTAAGCAGGAAACCATTGGCATTTCAGCCTTAGCGGAGTTTCTCATAAAATCGAGCACATAGCACCTTGGCTCGGCGGGCGGCGCATGATCTTCTTCCGACCATGAACCGGACCAATGATGAATTGCATGGGCATTTTTCTCAAGCAACCGGCTATAATCAAGGCGCTCGGCAATTCCGGCCAGGGATTCCATTTGAGTAACCGGATAAAAGACATCGCTGGGCTCAATGGAAATATTTTCCTTCTCCGAGTATTTTTTATAAGCATAAGTCAGCATCAGCGGCCCGGTCGAGTCAACCACAAGATGCACAAAACGCCTTGCAATCACCTCTTCTACTACCATGCCCCAAAAGGAATGCCCGGGAACGGATGCCATAACGGCATTACAAAGCAGAAAATCAAGGGATAGCTCCTTGTAAGCATCGGTGAGCAAATGCGCATCCGGCTCTTTTCCCAAAATCAGTTTTTTTCCGGCAAGAAGCGAATCAATGGGTTTAAGAAACTCCATATCCAAGTCGGCATATACACCCCCGTAATGCCAAAGTAAAAAATATCGAACCACATCGGCTCGTTTAATGGGAACCGTATAAGCATCAAACAGCGGCAGGAACCATGGATAATACTGTTTCAGAAAAACGCGCTGATCCTCGGCGGTCCAAAGTCGATATTGCCAATCCGGATGATGCTTAAAGCATGATTCCCGGAAAGCTTTGAATTTATCCGGAACAGCATCCGTATTCCATATTTGATGGATAATTCTGGGAATGGCCATTTTCAAAATCCTTATCTATCCGAACAGTATTTGAGCACACCAACATCATTTATTTGATCAAACACCGCTCCTCAAAAAGTTGCAAAAAATCGACAGATGGTTCCAACAACAAAGCAACCCGCAGTTTGAGCCGTGATCAGCGAACGCTCCATCCGACTGAACAACAGCGCCCCTTCTTTTCCCCCTGAAAATACTCACCGCCGATACGATCGGTACATCGACGTCAACATAGCCTTAAACAGCCCGGCAAATTCCGTAAAGCGTTTTATGCTCCAGTACTCTTTTATATATTGAGGAAAACCCGCAATTTTCCCCGACATGGAAACACCTTGCATCCGGCGAGAGTAATCAAACCACAGGACCGGCCAATAAGAAAGAAGACGGTTGTCAACCCTTGCACGCTTGTAACGGTACTCAAAGTCCTCACATCGTGAAACCCGAAGCCCCTGGAGTTGGAGCAAAGCGGTTTCCGGTATCGCAACGCCAAGTTCATGTTTCAAAAACAAAACAGCATCCCTGACAGGGCGTACCAGTCGAAATTTATCTGAAAGGTATACCAGCCGATTCCAGTCAATCGCGTTGCCGGCATGCTTGATCACATAAACGGCATCTGCGGCCCATCGCAGGGATACAACGCCTTCACATCGAGCGCCTTGCACGAAAGTGTGAAGCAGTTGATCCGCGTGACCGAGGACCGTGTAATCAACTCCCTTGTAGCGACAATCCACCATTGCCCGCCCGAGAATTTCGTTGGCCTCCTCATAGCAGCACTCATGCAGAATGTGCCAATGCAGATCCACCCACTGTCCGTCCCCGTTATAAAACGGGTAAGCATGCTGCCACTTCAAGTGGGACCGGCTAAAGGCCGCGTTTCCTCCCGGCTTGTGTTTCCACCCAAGGGAATAAAGGAGACGAACAGCGGCATCTTTTTCCTTTTCAGGGATATAAATATCCAGATCGGCCATGGGTCTGAGGGGAGGAGACTCGTAATAGTGCAACAGTAAAGCCCCCCCCTTCAGCAGCGTCGGGTTGAGCCCCGCTCGTTTAAACTGTTTCGCAAGTGTGAGAAAAGTTTTGAGCCGTTTGATGTTCTCACCATACGTAGTGAGATAAAGCAACCTGAGGTACTGCAAAAAATCGGGAGTCAGTTCAGAGTGAAATTTCCCGGTATTCCTGTACAAAAGCGGTAATATGAATCGGGTTTCCACGGGGTGCGGGCGCACTGTCAACACTTCAGGGTTGTCCCTCCACAAATCGAGCGCTTCACCGGCATCAGACAGCGCCATTCTCAAAATCAATGTTTGAGTCCGATCCGGCCACCCCTCATTCGTATTGAAACCATCCATCGGCATTACACTTTACCCATTCGTGACTGTCCCCAGGTTATTGCATTCCGTCAAGCTCACGCAAAAATGAGATTAATGCCGCGCACCTTCCATCACGTGATACAGGACCTACAATCGGTCAAAGTTGCATGGCAGGCGGCATGGCGATTATTCCTTGACTTCGTCAACCTCCACCCCTTATTATTTCCACCGAATTATATCAAGTGTCATTTTTTGTGACACAAGCGTTTACCATGGTTCATGGCAATTTCAAAGGTGGAGTTGAAATGGTTCACAACCCAAAACTATCCGATACAATAGAGATCAATCAGGTGGAAGACGGATATGTCCTCTATCAGACAGACCTGGATAAAGTTCATTATCTGAATCCCACCGCAGTCCTGGTGTTGGAAAGCTGTAACGGCAACAACTCGCTCGACGAGATTGTCGGCATCGTTCAAGATGTTTTTCAACTTTCCGAACCGCCCGCCCCGGATGTAACGGACTGTCTTGAAACAATGCTGAGGGAAGGGATTGTTGTCTAAGCTGACGAGGCAATTTCAACTACTGCATGTATTGGTCAACATTCACGCCGATCAAGGCGTTCCGACACCGGTGATCGACTTTTCCACCCAGGACGCAGTCCAGGATCTTCCCGTAACGGCTCATACAACCATCACGGTACACTCACTTGAAAACGCCTTCATTGTCGAACAGGATGAGAAAAGTATCCGGATTGAAAACAACCCGTGGGAGTTGGCATACGCATTGTTGGCCCTGGTTCATCGAGTTGCTTTCAAGGGCATGACAAACCGGATTCGATTCCACGCGGCATGCGCCGATTATCGCGGTGCAAGGTTTATCGTGATCGGAGAAAAAGGCGCCGGCAAAACCAGCTTAATGTTGAAACTCCTGCAATCCCGGCGGGGGTTCCGGGTCTTCTGCGATGAAATGGTCCTGGTCAAGGATATGCACGCGATGCCTTTTCCACGGAGATTTCATATCAAAAGCGGATACGAAAAGCTCTTTTCGAACCTGCAAGCAACCGTGGAAGCTGCTCCCAAGTTTGAAACAGCGCCATCTCGATGGCTTTATGGTTTCTCACCGGCCGAAGCAGGGTATGAATGGAGAATCCGCAACAGCCCGATAGAGGGAATATTTTTTCTCAGAGCCAATCATGGTGCCGAAACGGTTCTGAGGCCTTGTTCCGGACTTAAGATGATGCACAATATCATGCCCCACAGTTATCTGTCGCCAACGGAAGATCACTTAAAAATTTCAGAACTGTGCGCGCTAGTTGACGGATGTGCGACATCCGAACTCATGCTGGGCGACCTGAACAGCGCCGAGGATTTAATTAGAGAGCGGATGACCCGGTAACCTGGAAGAACAAATCGCTCTTGACTTCGACCTCGATCCTTTATAAAAAAGTATCGGTACATTGGTTGCAGGGGGGGGGCTCTAACCCTATGGAACGGGTTTAAGCCGTTGGGGCGTTGTTATCATCATCAAATTTGTAGACCGGCACAATACTGTTAAAAGTTTCTACACGGTGCCGTCAAGAAGCGGGCGACTGTTCGGGAGAGTGTCATGGTGGATAATAAAATGGAATCGGGCTTGGAGAAAATCGATCCCAAACGACGGGCTTTTGTTAAAACCCTGATACATGCCGGGTATGTCGTACCCGCCGTTGTTTCGGTTTCGATGGTTGATCAGCAACTTGATCTTTCCACAGCCCATGCCAGATCGGGTAACCTGGGTTAGATACTCACACAGTGTCACCGACCATATCTGCGGCAATCATTACCTCCAATGAGGAGCAAGTGCTGGCGTCGTGCCTTGAATCCATTCAGGACACGGCGGACGAAATCGTTGTGGTGGATACCGGTTCCACTGATCGCACCATGGATATAGCACGAAAGTTTAATGTCGGATTGTCGTCCATCCCCTGGGCCGATGATTTTTCCGCTGCCCGAAACGAAGCCCTGATCCGCTGCAGCGGCGATTGGATTCTGTACATTGACGCGGATGAACGACTTGAAGCAATAGAAAAATCAAAACTCCGTCCTTACCTGGAGGACGCTTCCAAAGTCGCCCATACCGTTCGGTTTCATCCTCAAAAAAACCATACCCCATACCGGGAATGCAGGTTATTCAGAAATGACCCGCGAATACGATATAAAGGGGTTATCCATGAAACCATACTTCCCGACATCAAAAAGGTGGCCGAAGTCGACGGGCTGGATATTGGCCGCATCCCCTTCACTATAAGACATGACGGATACGACAACGCCCAGACGGCAAAACATCTGCGAAACCTGCCGCTATTGAAAAAAGAAGTCGTTTCGAGACCTGCCTATACCTATCTATGGTGGCATTTGGGGTGTGTCCACATGGCATTAAACCAAGAAGGCGAGGCAGAGCAGCAGTGGAAAAATGGGCTTGATATCATAAGACAATCAAACAAAACCAACCCACACGACAGCCTGATTTACGGTGAACTCATTCGCTATTATCACACAAAAGGCCGCCGGATGGATTCCCTTATAGAGGAAGCACTACAGAAATTTCCAAACCAGTATTATATATCCTGGCTTAAAGCACTTTTCCTCAAAAGCAAAGAGCGCTATGATCAAGCAGCAGGCATTTTTAAACAACTTGTCGGCATCACCCCTGCTCTTATTGTGGATTCAATTTCCTATAACATAGAGCTCTTCGGGGTACTCTCCCTGGAGCCGCTTGGGGATTGCTACTTTAAATCGGGTGAGTTGGAGAAAAGCCTGGAATGTTATACCGCTTGCGAAGCGCTCCAACCGGAAACAGTATCGTTTAAAATCAAGCGCCAATTCATTGAAAGCCGACTTCACTCCTCAAGCGGCATGCATCCCGGACACCCAACATCACCGCCAAGACCGCCTCTCCCCCCCAAAACAAGGCTCCCTTGATTCGAACAACAATTTTAAGGGGTCCCTCATGTCATATAGGCCGTCGGCGTATTCCCGGCGATTTTGTTCCATCGGGAAAGGATTGTAAAATACACTATTTTTCCAACCGCATGGATAACGACAGTTTTTTTCAGCTTGGAAATATTACCCTCCGAAGGAGATCTCCGGGATATAAACGGCCGCGCCGTTGAGGCGCTCTATGGCGTTCAGCTTTCCGAGGGTCACGGGCAGGATCGTCTCGATAAAAAATTCCGCCGTCTTGAGCTGCCCCTCGTAGAATGCCGCATCCCTGTTCTTTTCCGCCGCCTTTGCAACGTCGGCGGGCTCAAGGCTTCCGGCGATCTTCCGCAGGCGCGGCGCCGCAACGGAGGCCCGCCACAGGAGCATCCACCCCATGACAAGGTCCCCCACCACATCGAGAAAGGGATGGGCCGCCGAAAAGACCTCGAGCACCTTTTCGGAGCGGGATGCCGTTGCCAGCTTTCCGGTAATCATCACCGTTCTTCCCGCGACCTCGTCCACCACCTCGGCAAGGTGCTCGATCCCCGGTACCTTTCCCGCCGAGGCGATCGTCTTGTCGATTTCGGCCAGGAAATCGGTAAAGACCTGCCCCTTTTTCATGGCCAGCTTTCTGCCCAGAAGGTCCATGGCCTGGATTCCGTTGGTCCCCTCGTAGATCATGAAGACCCGGCAGTCCCGCAAGAGCTGCTCCGCGGGAAACTCCCTGACTACCCCGTACCCGCCGTAAACCTGGACCGCCTGGCTGGTGATCTCGAAGGTCCGGTCCGTGCAGTATCCCTTGACGATGGGGGTCAAGACCTCGGCCATGCCGGAAAGACGCTCCCTCTCGGCCGGATTTTCCGCAATCTCCATATCGTCGAGCACCTTCGCATTATAATAGATCAGGCTCCGCATCCCCTCCACGTATGCCTTCATGGTCAGGAGCTGGCGCCGCACATCGGGGTGGCGGATAATGGGCACGCCCGGGGCCGAGGCGTCCTTTCCGCTGAGGAGGTGGCGCCCCTGTATCCTGGTCCTGGCGTACTCCAGGGCGTGCATGTAGGCGGTGGTGGACACCGCAAATCCCTGGAACCCCACGAAACACCTTGCCTCGTTCATCATGAAGAACATGCCGGCCATGCCGCTGTTCTCCTCGCCCACGAGGGTGCCGATGCAGTCGCTGTTTCCGCCGAAGGAGAGGGAGCAGGTGGCGTTCCCGTGGAGCCCCATCTTCTCCTCGATGCCGGTGCAGACCACGTCGTTGAACTCGCCGAGGGAGCCGTCGGCATTGACCCTGTACTTGGGAACGAGGAAGAGGGAGATGCCGGAGGTTCCGGCGGGGGCGCCCTCGATGCGGGCCAGCACCGGGTGGATGATGTTCTCGGTCAGGTCGTGCTCGCCGCCGGAGATGAAGATCTTGGAGCCCGTGATGGAATAGGTGCCGTCGGCGTTCCTTTTTGCAGCGGCGGCCAGCGCCCCCACGTCGGACCCCGCCTCGGGCTCGGTGAGCACCATGGTGCCGGTCCACTCACCGGTGAAGAGCTTCTCCATGTAGAGCGCCCTCTGCTCGTCGCTCCCAAGGGCCTGAACGAGCCTTGCGGCCCCCTGGGTCAGTCCGTAGTAGAGCATCAGGGAAACGTTGGCGCCGTTGAAGTATTCGGCGGCCCCGAGGGCAACGGGCCGGGGCATGCCCTGGCCTCCCACCTCGGGATCGTCGTTCATGGCCAGCCACTCCCCCTCGAGAAAGAGCTTATGGGGCCTGTGAAAACAGTCGGGCACCCTTACCCTGCCGTTTTCGAAGCGGCAGCCCTCCTCGTCCCCGGACTTCTGTGTGGGAAGGAACTCTTTTACGGCAAGGTTCCTGGCCTCGGTGATGATCAGGTCCACCGTTTTTCTGTTGAAGGCCTTGAACTTCTTATGGCTGCTCAGGCCGAACTGTTCGTGAATGACAAAATCGATGTCCCTGCGATCCGCGATTAACTGTGCCATGGCCACGACTCCTTTTTGATTGAACGGCGTCGACAAATTCCCGGCATGAATCGTTTTAAAACATCGGTGAAAAGAACGGATAACGAGAGGCTTAAGACCGGGGCAACCCCGGAGAGTGGATCCGGCGACGGATACGCTTACCCATACCCCGGAACAACTGGAAATGCCACGCCGTAACGGTCCATGAAAAATCCAATGGATTTGCCGATTCCTGTTGTTGTGCTTCAGAATATCATTTTTTCACTCCCTGTGCCAGCGGCACCGGTAATTTGAAAGAGTGGACTCCGGTGCCCCATGGGTTCCTTTTCCTGTTTTCCCCACCGACGAACTCATCCGCAAAACAGAACGGCCCCTGCCGGCCCACGGCCCCATGGGGATCATCGGCACCCCGAAAGCCCCAAGGGCAGTTTAATTATCCCCTCCGCTTTGGCCCTTGTTGGCTCGATTATCCCTGCCGTTAAGCTCCCGCGCCCTTTAAACAACGCCCGCTCGACTATTCCCGTCGTTAATCTCACGCGCCCATTTAAACGTCGGCTTGATTATTCCCGCCGTTAAGCTCCCGTGCCCATTAAAACAGTTGTTCAAATTATGAATATTCACTACAATATCAATCATAGACCTTGGAAATATTTCAATATGATCGTCAAGAAAATTCGATTCCTTCCATGAATGAGCTTGATAAGCCGCTAACCATGTTCTATAGTTTCGAGCTGTATGTCCCGCCGATGTTCCGGCCTGCTCCCCGGGCCCGGAAAGCGCCGTGATCGGCCGGCGGACACCCCGGACATCCACCGGTACGGGATTTTCCCATGTCGGGAAAAACCCGTCCCCCAGTACCGGCCGGTGTTTTCCAACAGGAGAGCCCCGGCCGCACAACGACATGAGCGCCTTTTCAGCAGGATATGAACAGATGAGCGGAATGGAACTTATCGTACCCAGCAGCAACGAACTGCCCTTTGATGTGGACGCCATCGCCGCGTCCATTGCGGGTGAACAGCGAGAGAGCGGCGAGATCCCCTGGTGCGGGGGAGACAAGACCGATCCGTGGGATCTGGTGGAGGCGGCCATGGGTCTGACCATCGGCGGGTACCTGAAGGAAGCCGAAAGGGCTTACGGATGGCTTGCCCACAACCGGCTTGAAGACGGTAGCTGGTACGCCGCGTACAGGGAGGGCAAACCCGAGGATTTGACCCGGGACGCCAATATGAGCGCCTATATCGCCGTGGGCGTATTCCACCACTATCTCGTGACGGGGGACAAGGCGTTCCTGGAGAAAATGTGGGAACCGGTAAGGGGAGGGATCGAGTTTGCCCTCTCCCTCCAGTCGGGCGAGGGGGAAATCTACTGGGCCAAGAGCCCCGAGGGGGATATCGACCCCATGGCCCTGCTCACGGGCAACAGCTCCATCATGATGAGCCTGAAATGTGCCCTTGCCTCGGCAAAGCTCCTTGGATTCTCCAAACCGGAGTGGAAAACCGCCCTCGGGGAGTTGGAAAATGCCATCCAAAACAGGCCCCACTGCTTCAATATCGGCAAGTCCCGATTCTCCATGGACTGGTTCTACCCCATCCTCTGCGGCGCCCTCACGGGAGAGGCTGCCTCGGCCAGGCTGGAAAAGTACTGGAAAAAATTCGTGGTGGAGGGGCTCGGGGTCCGGTGCGTGTCCGATCAGCCCTGGGTAACGGTGGCGGAAACCTCCGAGTTCGTGCTGGCGCTGGCCGCCATGGGAGACCTGAGGCTGGCCCATATCGTGTTCTCGTGGATCCGTGACCGCCAGTACGAGGACGGGTCCTATTGGTGCGGGTTCACGTTCCCGGACATGATCATCTGGCCCACGGAAAAACTCACCTGGACCAACGGTGTTGTCCTCATGGCCGCCGATGCCCTGTACGGCCTCACACCGGCGGCGGGCCTGTTCAGCCACAAGTTCTGGGACAACTACCTATAGCGTTCGGTCCCTTGCAAATGCAAAACAGCGGCCCGGAACGGACGGCGGTCCATTCCATATCCGTTTTAACAGCCGTCAGCGACAAACGCACCCGATGCATTGCCCCTGGGCGCGCTTGCCTCGACCAACCCCCGGACACCATCTAAAAGGGAATCACGACAATTGCTTAAGGATCATCGCCCCTATTTCATAAAGACCGCCTACCTCAAACTTCAGAAGTTTTATACGCGGCACTTTATTGCCCCCCACCTGACCTCCCTGGGGAAGGGCGCCTTCTTTTTAAAACCCTGGAACGTGGAGTGCTTCGGCGGCCCCATCTCCATCGGCGACCATGCCACCGTGATCGCAACGCCGGACAAGAAGGTCCGCTTCTCCATCTGGTCGGGCGAGGACGGGGGCGGCGGGATCCACGTGGGGAACTGCTGCCTGATCTGCCCGGGGGTCAGGATCAGTTCGGCTTCCGCGATCCATATCGGCGACAACTGCATGATCGCCAACGGGGCGTATATCACCGATGCGGACTGGCACGGCATCTACGACAGGAGCCTTGCCGTGGGCGCCGTGAAACCGGTGGTCCTCAAGGAAAATGTCTGGATCGGGGACAGCGTGATCGTCTGCAAGGGGGTGACCGTGGGCAAAAACAGCATCATCGGCGCGGGGGCCGTTGTCACGGGGGATATCCCCGACAACTGCATTGCGGCGGGAAACCCGGCCAGGGTGGTAAAGGAACTGGATCCAACCGAAAAACTCGTCACCCGTTCCAACTGGTACAACAACGACGACGGCTTCACCAGACGGCTTGCGGAGTGGGACCGGGCCCTGATGAAGGACAATACCCTCCTCGGCTGGGTCAGATCCCTCCTCTTTCCCCGAAAGGGTGATTAGCTCCGGCCGTGACCGTTTCAGCCGCCGCCATCGATAACTGTTGACAAACCCATCCGGCGCTTTATATTCTTCAGCTTTTACGAATCCAACCATCTTTGAATAAAGAGTGATATATTATGGCCCAGGAAAACGATGTCGTACTGATTTACCTTGAAGACGAACCCCTCACCTTTGCCAGGATCGAGGAGATCCTGCCGGATCACAAGAAGAACTGGTTTCATGTGAAGCTCCTCATGCTCCAGCTGCCCCTGCAGGCGGTCACATGGATACTCAAGGACCTCTATATCGACGGGGGAGAGTTCACCATGAACGGGCAGAGAATGCGCCTTGAGCGGGTTGTCTGCCCGGAGATTCCCGGTGAGGCGTCCGGGGACGACGCGCCCGGGGATGAAGAGCTCCTTGAAGAGGAGACCGAAACGGACGAAGCCCCCGACACAAGCGAGACCCCGGAAACGGAAGAAAGTGACGGCGGCGCCCAGGTAATCTCCTTCATGGATCGAAAAAAGAGCTGATCCCGTAACAGGGATGCGCCTGATCGCGATGACGGCACCGATGAAAAAGGTAATCTCGGCTTCAAGGCGGACGGATATACCGGCCCTCTACATGGACTGGTTCATGGAGCGGGTCGGAAAGGGACGGTTTACCCTCACCAACCCTTACAACGGCCGAAGTTCCACCTTGACGGTCTCCCCGGAAACGGTCCATACCATCGTCTTCTGGTCCAAGAACTTCGCCCCCTTCCTCGAGGGGGCATACGGTGAAGCGCTCCTGAAGATGGGATACCGTCTTTTTTTCAACTTCACCGTCAACACCCCTAGTCCCCTTCTGGAACCGGGGCTCCCCCCCCTGGAAAAAAAACTTGCCGCACTGGGGGAGCTTTGCGCGCGCTTCGGCCCGGCCGCCGTGAACTGGAGATTCGACCCCCTCTGCTTTTATACCGAGAACCACATTCCCGGAAACAACCTGGAAGGTTTTCCCCGTATCGCGGAAACGGCGGCAAAACAGGGAGTCGAGCGATGCATCACGAGTTTCATGGACCATTACCGGAAAATCAAGCGGCGCGTTTCCGGCACGGGTCTCGTTTTTTCAGACCCGCCGGTCCAGAAGAAGATCGAGGTCCTCCTGAGGATGGAGCGCCTCCTCGCAAAGCACCACATCACCCTTATGACCTGCTGCGAGAAGGAGATAACGGCACGTCTTCCGGCCGATTCGAAAATCCGGAGCAGCGCATGCATTTCGGGGGATCTATTGATGGAACTGCACGGCGGCAGGGTGAGCCGGGCCAAGGACCGGGGCCAGCGAAAGGACGGCGGCTGCAGCTGCACCGTTTCCGTGGACGTGGGCTCCTACGACAACCAGCCATGCCGCCACGGTTGCCTGTACTGCTATGCAAACCCGGATGTTGTCCCGGGATACGGCACGGAACAACGATGAAATCGGCCATTCATGGGAAAGAACTGCGGTTCGCCCATCAAGGAGAAAGATGCAGATAGGTTCGGTAAAACTTGAAAACAAAACGGTTCTGGCCCCCCTGGCCGGAATCACCAACCTTCCCTTCCGGCTGATTGCAAGGATGGGCGGAAGCGGACTGGTCTGTTCCGAAATGGTCAGCTCCAACGCCCTGGCGTACAAGAACCAAAAGACCATGGACATGCTCATCTCCTCCCCCGATGAGAAACCCGTTTCCATGCAGATCTTCGGGGCGGACCCCTCCATGATGGCGGAGGCGGCGGCCATGGTGGAGGAGAGCGGCGCGGATATAGTGGATATCAACTGCGGCTGCTCGGTGCGGAAGATTCTCAAGTCCGGCTCGGGCTCGGCCCTGATGAAGACGCCGGAGACGGCGGAAAAGGTGTTCAGGGCCGTGCGGGACGCCGTCAAGATCCCCCTGACCGTGAAGTTCAGGACGGGGTGGGACCGCACCGGCGACCATGCCGTTGCCTTTGCCAGGATCGCCGAGGACGCCGGCGTGGATGCGGTGGCCGTTCACCCGAGAACCGCCACCCAGGGTTTCGGCGGCGTACCGGATCGATCGGTCATAAAAAGGGTAAAGGAGACCGTATCCATTCCCGTGATCGGCAACGGGGACATCACCACCCCCGAGGAGGGGATCTCCATGTTCGAGGAGACGGGCTGCGACGGGATCATGATCGGAAGGGCCGCCATGGCCAACCCCATGATCTTCTCCCAGATCAACGCCCTTCTCTCGGGAGAGGAGATGCCCGAGCGGGACCTTTCGGTCCACTTCGACATCATGCTCCATTACCTTCGTTCATCCGTGGAATATCTCGGGGAGTTCAAGGCCTGCACCATGATGCGCAGCCGCCTCTGCTGGTTCGTGAAGGGGCTCCGGGGGGCAAGCGCCTTTCGCGAATCCATCAAGAAAATCGAAACCGAGGCCGAGGCCGTGTCCCTGATCCAGGGCTATCGGAAGACCCTGGCGGAATACGAGGCCGATGAAAGTAAACTCTTGCAAGCCCGGCCCTAGCCGTATAAAATCCCAGATACTTTGCATGGACCTTTGAGGAACCGTTCCCTATGGCAACTTCAGCAGCGGAAAAGCTCAGGCTTTTTTACCAACAATTCAACGGCGACGACAAGGTTCTCGTGATGATCAACGCGGATCCCGACGCCATCGCCTGCGCCATGGCCGTGAAGAGGCTACTCTGGCGAAAGGTGATCTCCGTCACCATCAGCAACATCAACGTGATCAACCGCCCGGACAACATCGCCATGATCCGCCTCCTGGGGGTGAAGATCACCCATGTCGATCAGGTGAACCGGGGCAACCACACGAAACTCGTGGTGGTGGATTCCCAGCCCGATCACGACGAATGCCTCTCCATGTGCAAGCCCGACGTGATCATCGACCACCATCCGGTGAGCTGCGCGGTGGCGGCCTTTTCCGATATCCGTCCCAAGTACGGCGCTGCCGCCTCCATGATCACCGAATACCTGAGGGCCGCGAAGATCAAGCCCTCGGCAAAGCTCGCCACGGCCCTCTACCACGCCATCAAGGTGGACACCAGCAACTTCGAGCGAAAAACCACAGTGGAGGACCTCCGGGCCTTCCAGTTCCTCTTCCGACACGCGAACATCCACCTTGCCAAGAGGATCGACCAGGCCGAACTCCAGATGGAATACCTGAACTATTTCAAACGGGCCCTCATCGAGAAGGTGCTGAGAAGGGACCGGATCTTCGTTCATCTGGGGTGGGTGCCCACGCCGGATGTCTGCGTGCTGGTGGCGGACTTCTTCATGCGGGTCAACACCGTCAAATGGACTATTGTTTCCGGCATTTTCGAGAAAAGGCTCATCGTCATATTCCGGAACGACGGCGTCAGGAAGGACGCCGGCAAGGTGGCCCAGAAGAGCTTCGGGAAGATCGGCTCGGCGGGCGGGCACAAGAACATGGCAAGGGCCGAGGTTCCCGTGGAGAACCTCGAAGGGGTGGTGGAGCCCAACGACGCATACGCAATTCAAAAATGGGTAATCAATCAGGTTGAAAAAAGAGCCGGAAAAAAATAACCCCGCCGGGGGTAAGGACGACCTTACCGTGACCATCCTGGGGTCGGGAACCTGCGTTCCCTCCCCTTCGCGCGGTTCCTGCGCCCTCCTCATGGAAACGGACGACAAGAAGCTGCTGTTCGACTGCGGCCCCGGCACCATGGGGCGCCTCACGGCCGCCGGCATCGCCGTTTACGATATCCACACGATCTTCCTGAGCCATTTTCACCCGGATCACTGCGGGGAGCTGGTCTCATTTCTCTTTTCCACGCGCTATGCCGGAACCGGCGCAAGAAAGCTTCCCCTCAACATTTGCGGGGGCAGGGGGCTGGCCGATTTTTACGCAAAACTCCAGGCGGCCTTCGGCCCCTGGATGGCCCCCTCGGAATATCCCCTGACCGTCCGGGAACTCGATATATCGGCCGAAGGCAACCTGAAGGTGGACGGTATTTCCATCACCTCCATGCCCATGGCCCACAAGCCCGAGAGCCTCGGCTACAGGGTCGAGAGTCCCGGGGGTACCTCGGCCGTTTATTCCGGGGACACGGATTTCACGGAAAATCTGATCACCCTCGCCTCAAAAACGGACCTCCTGATCTGCGAGTCGTCCCATCCCGACGCCCTCAAGGCACCGGGACACCTCACCCCCTCCCTGGCCGGTTCCATCGCCGAAAAGGCATCCGCCCGCCACCTGGTGCTCACCCACTTTTATCCTGCCGTCGAGCAAGTTGATATTGCAAAAGAGTGTCGCAAGGAATATAAAGGGCGATTGACCCTTGCCGAGGACCTCCTGGTTTTAAAGCCCGGAGAAGCCCCGCACGGGCAGGGCCCCGGGAAATAAACGCAGTGAAAACACCGTAAAAACACCGTGTCGTTTATTCCTGTTTTCCCGCTGAAGGCCCCGCCGGCGCCGGCGATTTTGGGTGTTGTATTTTTTTGAACGAACCGTTAGAATCCGGTTTTTTTAAACCGGCTCAAAACATCGGATAGAAGTGTGATGAGATACTATCCCGTTAATCTGGATATCAGAGGGAAACGCTGCCTCGTTGTGGGCGGCGGGGGTGTGGGCACCCGGAAGATCCGGAACCTCCTCCGAAGCGGGGCAAGGGTTGTTGCCGTGAGCCCCGATTTTTCCGAAGCCGCGCGCGCCATGGGAACCGACCCTGCCCTGACCCTGAAAGAGCGGGGTTACCGGACGTCGGACCTTACCGGGATCTTCCTCGTGTTCGGCGCCACCGGCGATCCGGCCCTCAACAGTAGGATCGCGGCCGATGCGGCGGAGCGGAATATGCTCTGTAATATCGCCGACATTCCTGATGCCTGCAACTTTATCCTGCCCTCGGTGGTGGACAGGGGAGATCTGACCATCGCCATCTCCACCTCCGGAAAAAGCCCTGCATTCGCCAAACGCCTGCGAAAGGAGCTCGAGGACCGGTTCGGCCCCGAGTACTCGGATTTTCTCCTCCTCATGGGAGAGATCCGAAGGAAGATGCTTGGAGCGTCCCGGGATCCCGATGCCCATGGGGAGCTTTTCAGGAGACTCCTGGATGAGAACCTCCTTGCCCTGGTGGCGGCAGACCGGGTGGATGAGATAGACGCAATGCTCCTTGACGTGCTCGGAGAAGGCTATCGTTACAAGGAGTTAACCGCTTCAACAAATGATTAGAGGAAACCATAGATGACGCAGATCTTTCCACTGGTGATCTTTTTATACCTGGCGAGCACGGCGGCCTACCTCGCCTATCTCTTCAAGCAGAAGGAGCCCCTGGAGCGCAAGGGCTTTTACCTCCTGCTGTCGGGATTTGTCTGCCACACGGCAAGCATCGTTCTGAGCTGGGTACAGGAGGGGCATATACCCGCCTACAACATGCACGGAAACCTGGTGATCGCCGGATGGGCGGTGGCGGGGGTCTTTCTCCTGTTCCGTTACCGGCTGAAGCTCAAGATCCTGGGCGTTTACGCGGCCCCCCTGGCCGCCATGATCGTGCTCTCGGCGGCCCTTCTGCCCAACGAGCCCAACCAGGAGGTCACGGCGAACCTCTTTTCCAGCCTCTGGCTGGTGCTTCACGTGATCTGCATCTTTATCGGCGAGGCCGCCTTTGCCCTTGCCTGCGGCGCCGGGGTGCTCTACCTGGTCCAGGAGAACGCCATCAAGACCAAGAGCAACCGCTTCTTCTTCAAGCGCCTTCCCTCCCTGGAACTCCTGGACAGCACCGGCTACGCCTGCATCGTCACGGGATTCACCATGCTCACCGCGGGCCTTATCACCGGCATCGTGTATGCGGAGACCACCTGGGGCAGGTTCTGGAGCTGGGACCCCAAGGAGGTCTGGTCGGCCATCTCCTGGCTCCTCTACGCGGCACTGATCCACGGCCGGCTCACGGCGGGCTGGCGGGGAAGAAGGGCGGCGTATATGGCGATTATCGGTTTTATCGTTCTTTTGTTTACATTTTTCGGTGTTAACTTTTTTATGGAAGGACACCACGGGGAGTTTACAAGGTGGTAAGAAATATTGCCGCTGTTGCCGAAACAGCAATGGAATCGGACAGTATCATACTCGTGGGCCTGAACCACAAGACCGCGTCCATCGATCTGAGGGAGCGCATCTCCTTTTCCAGCGACGAGGTGCGAGACGCATTGGTTACATTAAGGGAATCCCCATGGTTCAAGGAGGCGATCCTCTGCTCCACCTGCAACCGGGTGGAACTCCTCCTGGTCTCCCCCTTTGGAGAGGAGGCGGTGTCGGCCGCCAAATCCTTTATCTCCGAGGCCAAGGGTATTCCCGTGGGGGAGTTTGAAAAGGCCCTTTACGTGCACTGGGACGACGAGGCGATCCGCCATATCTACCGGGTGGCCGCCAGCCTGGACTCCATGGTCCTGGGGGAACCCCAGATACTCGGCCAGATCAAGGACTCCTACATGATGGCCACGGCCGGCAAGAGTTCCGGCGTGATCCTGAACCGCCTCCTCCACAAGACCTTCACGGTGGCGAAGAGGATCCGCACCGAGACCGGCATCGGCAGCAGCGCGGTTTCCATCTCCTACGCGGCCATCGAACTGGGCAAGAAGATCTTCGGCGACCTTGAAGGAAAGAAGGTGATGCTGGTGGGGGCCGGGGAGATGGCGGAACTTGCCGTGGAACACCTGATCCGCAACAAGGCCGGAGATATTTTCGTTGCCAACCGGACCTTCGAGCGGGGGGTGGACCTTGCAAGAAGATTCAACGGAACGGCCGTTGCCTTCGAGGAGATCCCGGAAACCCTCGAACGGGTGGACATCATCATCAGCTCCACGGGCTCCCCGGATTACGTGATCACGAAAAACGGGGTGAAGGGGGTGATGAAAAAACGCCGGAACCGCTCGCTCTTTTTCATCGACATCGCGGTTCCCAGGGATATCGACCCTGGGATCAACCGCCTTTCCGACTGTTACGTGTACGATATCGACGACCTCAAGGACGTGATCGACGAGAACCTGGAGGAGCGCAACAGGGAGGCCGTCAAGGGGCAGCGGATCGTGGACGAGTCCGTGATCCGCTTCAGGGAGTGGATCGAGAGCCTGAAGGTGGTCCCCACCATCGTTGGAATGAAGGATAAGCTCACGGCCATCGCCGGGGCCGAGGTGGACAAGACCCTCCAGTCCCTCTCCCACCTCTCCGAGGAGGACGCCATGGCCGTGAGGAGAATGACCGACGCCCTGGTGAGCAAGATTCTCCACGACCCGATCCTGTTTTTGAAGAACACCGGGAACCACCGGGACGATTCCCTTTACCTTAATGTTGCGAGAACTCTGTTCAAGCTTGACGAATGAGGAAAGAGTACAGATTATAAGTAAATGTCGCTTTGCCCCGCAACAGGGGCCGGGCATTTTGGTCTTTACAATATAACCGAATTGTGAATATAATTTATATTTCCAATACGTCTGGACGAAGTCTTCTGGTGCCGTGTTTCAACTGACTATAATTTTGCAGCAAGGTGTGAATTATGGATGACAAAAAGCTTCAACACTACAAAGAGTTCCTCACTGCCCGCCTCGAGGACCTTCTCGAGCAGGCCGATGACACCGTCGTGGGGATGATCACCCCCAAGGAGAATTTTCCGGACCCCACGGATCGTGCGTCCCATGAGGCAAACCGTAACTTCATGCTCAGAATCAGGGACAGGGAGCATAAGCTCATCAAGAAAATCAAGAAGGCCCTGGACCGTATCGAAAGCGGAACCTTCGGCTGCTGCGAGAGCTGCGGCGAGGATATCTCCGAAGAGCGGATCAAGGCCAGACCGGTAACCACCCAGTGCATCGAGTGCAAGACCAAGGAGGAGGCTCTGGAAAAAGCGCTTGGAAAGTAACCCCGGCGTGAGCATCGACCTTCACATACACTCGACCGCCTCGGACGGGACATTTTCCCCATCGGAAATCATCGCCCGTGCCGTGCAACTCTCCCTTGGCGCCGTTGCCATTACGGATCACGATACGGTTTCCGGCGCAAGGGAGGCCATTTCGGCGGGAATACCGGACGGCCTCGGTTTTTTGAGTGGAGTCGAGATCACCTCGACTCCTCCCCTCCCCTTTCACTGTTCAGGCAGTTTTCATATACTGGGATACGCGGTGGACACGGAAGATGTGGAACTCGGCCGCCTCCTTGCCCGGCTCAGGGCCGCAAGACGAGATCGCAACCCGAAAATTATCGAACGCCTCAACGCCCTTGGAATCCACATCACTTTAGACGAGGTAGTAAAAGCTTCGGGTGATGCACAGATATCGAGACCCCATATCGCCTCCTTGATGGTGGAGCGCGCCCTAGTCCCGACGATCGACGAGGCATTTGACCGCTACCTGGACTCCGGCGCGCCCGCGTTTGTCGAGAAATTCCAGATCGACCCTGAATCGGCGATGAGGATCATTATCGGGGCCGGGGGCATTCCGGTGCTGGCCCACCCGGTTTACCTCGGCGATATCCGGGAAAATTCACGAAAATCGGATCTCGAAGCGCTTATCGTGCATTTAAAGGGGATCGGTCTCATGGGCATCGAGGTGTATTATCCCGACCATCCGAGGGAGATCACCGAACAACTTTCGAGGTTGGCACGCCGGCACGATCTCCTTGAGACCGGCGGTTCCGATTTTCACGGGGCCATCAAGGAGGAGATCTCCATGGGAACCGGAAAAGGGGAACTTTCGGTGCCCTATGAACTCTATACCCGGCTGAAAAACGCGGCCGACAGCCTTAAATCAACAAGAGCATGAAATAAATATGATATACCCCCTGGAACTGGAAAAAAATCTCAATCACATTTTCAAGGACAGAACTCTCCTGGAAAAGGCCCTGCGCCACAGCTCCTATGTCAACGAGCAGAGCGCCCCGGGCATGGAGGACAATGAGCGACTCGAATTCCTGGGGGATGCGGTCCTCAGCCTGGTGGTGGGGGACCTTCTCGTGGATCATTTCCCGCAAATGAAGGAGGGAGATCTCTCCAGGATCAGGGCCAACCTCGTGAACGAGACCCAGCTCGCGGCCCTTGCCCGCACCATCGACCTGGGCGATCACATTCTCCTGGGCAAGGGGGAGTCCCAGACCGGCGGCCGGGACAAGAACTCCATCCTCTCCGACGCGTTCGAAGCAGTTGTGGCTGCGGTCTACCTGGACATCGGTTTCGACAGGACCTTCAAGATCACGGCCCCCCTTTTCGCAGACCTGCTGAGCGCCAAGGGCGGCCCCACCTCCCTCCAGGACCCCAAGAGCGAACTCCAGGAGCTGGCCCAGCTTACCCGGAAGGCCATTCCCGTTTACGAGGTGATCAGCGAAAGCGGCCCGGACCACGACAAGACATTCGGGGTGCGCCTTTCCATCAACGACTTTTCCACCGAGGGAACTGGAAAGAGCAAGAAGGCCGCCGAACAGGATGCAGCACGGAACGCCCTGGAAAAGCTTCGAAAAGATTGAATTCTCCACCGTTAATCATACCCGTTTTCATTCCACACTCGGGCTGCCCCCATCAATGCGTGTTCTGCAACCAGAACACCATCACGGGCCATGCCGGTGATTCCGCGACTCCCCATACCGTTAAGGCAATCGTCGAACGGTACCTGGGATACGCCGGAAAGCGGCGCGGGCATGTTGAAATCGCTTTTTACGGGGGTACCTTTCTCGGCCTTGCGCCGGATTATACAAAGACGCTTCTCGATGCCGGGCAGGCGTTCGTGGACAGGGGACTGGTTCACGGCATGCGCTTCTCCACCCGCCCCGACACCGTCACCAACGCATCCATGGATTTGATCCGCCCCTTCTCCGTGTCCACCATCGAGCTGGGCGTGCAATCCATGGACGATCATGTGCTGCGCCTTTCGGGAAGGGGGCATACGGCGGCACAGGGGGATGCGGCGGCGCTCGAAATTAAGGAAAGGGGCTACCGCCTGGGGCTCCAGATGATGACGGGCCTTCCGGGGGACAGCTTTGAACGGGCAATTGAAACCGGCCGGAGAATCGCCGGCCTTTCGCCCGACTTCGTCAGGATCTACCCCACGGTGGTGGTGGCGGGCAGCCCCCTGGCGGATCTTTACGAGCAGGGGCGCTATGTCCCGCAACAACTCGGGGATACCGTTCAGCTGGTGAAGCGGCTCTACCTGCTGTTTCATCACAGGGAAATCCAGGTGATTCGCATGGGGCTCCAGCCCTCGTCGGACCTGACGGAAGGATCAAGCATTCTCGGGGGCCCCTTTCACGAAGCTTTCGGGCACCTTGTCTTTTCCGCGCTCTTTCTCGATATGGCCGATAAGATTCTGGACGCCGATCCGCCGGAGGGAACCGACCTGATCATACGGGTGAACAGATCCTCCATTTCGAAGATGCGCGGGTTGTCCAATGCCAATATTATCCGCCTCAAGGAAAAATACGGCTACGAAAAGATTTCGGTGCGCCCCGATCCGGACATTGGAAAAGAGATGGTGGGAATCCAAGGCACGGTTCTCTCATTCTCCCACATCGCATCGCCCCTTTGCCCCGCTCCTTGATCACCCTCATTCGGCCGGTCCGCCGGGGTTGTTTCAAATCGTGGGCACCTCCCTCGGGAACCCGGGTCCGGTCGACTGTCCAATCCCGCAATCGACTCAGCGGGGGAAGTCCAATGGGGTGTACCTGCTTCGTTCACTGAAAATGAGCGTGTCGCCGGCTTCTCACACACCCTTTCCAGTTTTCGCGATACAATTTACGACTTACAATTTTTTCCGACGCTTCTCCTTGGGCCGAGCCCTCATCTCCTCCTTGTTTATCAGATACTTTTCGTACTGCGCTCCCGTCAACACGGCTTTGATCTCCCTGTCCTTTTCCTCTTGAAGCTCCCAGACCTTTCTGAACTTCTTCCGCCTGGAATCCACCGACTTGCGTATATCGTCCACTTGCTCGGCGTAAGCAAGGTTTACCGCGCCTATCTTTTCAATCTGCTTTTCGTCCAGCGCGAGCGCGCCTGTCATCATCTCGGTTTGAAAGGCCGCGCGTTCGGCGGGTGTTGTATTTGCTTTCATTTTATTGAACTTGTCGCCGGAACTTTCCTGAGAAATTCCACAGCCCGGCATGAGCGCCGCCAGCAACATGATAAAAACAACTTTGAAAACTCCGCCTTTAACCATTGTTAACTCCTTCATTAAAACCATTCCTTTCCGGACCCTCTCAAAAAAGATCCATTTTACCGTTTTATATTTCCGGCCTTCGGGCCGTAAAACCCTTGAATTTATCCTTGGGATATAAGTTGCCTGAGCGGCTTTTGCAGGCATGTTCTTTCCCATTCTTTGCAATGGTACAGGGTTCCGTTCCGCAATCTCCCAACGGCGCTTGCAGATCCTGCCCTCGGCGACACTGGAAACCCTGCTCTTTGCTTATGTCGTTTTGCCGTTCGCATCGGTTACCAACTTTCCAACATTTTTCGTGGTCGTCACCGTATATCCGGCTCAAGGCACCCGAGGGCAATTTTATACAAGCCGACATGTTCAATAAGGTGTATGCTTGCCGAAATTTACACCAAACAAGGGAGAAACTTGAAATGTACGAATTTTTGAGCATCACCGGATTGATCCTGCTGGTGGCCATGGCGCCGGGCGCCGATTTTGCCGTTGTAACGAAAAACGCATTGAAATATTGCAGGCGAACCGCCTACTTCACATCCCTGGGCATCGGCGGAAGCCTGATCGTTCACACCGCCTACACCCTCCTGGGGCTCGGGGTGGTCATCTCCCAGTCCCTTTTCATATTCCGCGTCATCAAGTATGCCGGCGCCGCCTATCTTATCTGGCTGGGAATCAAGAGCCTTATTTCCAGAGAGAAGACCACCGTTGAGGACCACGCCCCCTCGGAGCGCTCGCTTCCCCCGGCGGAGGCGTTCAGGCAGGGATTTCTCTGCAACCTTCTCAACCCCAAGGCAACCCTGTTCTTTATCTCCTTTTTCAGCATGGTGATCGGCCCCGAGACCGATTCGCGCATCCAGATCTTTTACGCCGCCGAGATCGTTGTCGTTGTTTCCCTCTGGTTCATCCTGCTCTCCACGATCCTCTCCAGCCGGGTTGTCAGGCAGGGAATCGGCGGGTTCCAATACTATATTGGAAAGGCGATGGGGGGGCTCCTGGTGATTCTCGGCGTGAAGATCGCCGCGCTTCAACAGCATTGATCTTTTGGCGCGGCACGGCCCGCGCCAATCCCCAATACCGTTTTTGCCCGGTCGCCTCTTAATACCAGGGCAATTGCATGTAGATTTCCAGCCCACTGAATTCAAGTCGATTTAAATTAACGACCGTTTTATTTCAACGACCCGAGCCGCGACCGGCGGGCGTGCCGGAGTTTCTTGCGATTATCCTATCCTTAATAACTTGCATCGCGGAGTCGGCTTGATAAGATCGAAACGGCCTCGGCGATATAATCCCCGATTGAAATAAAAACAGCGGATCGAAACAAACGTGAAAAAGGACAAGAAATATCCATCGGAGTTAAGTGGAAAAGCATCCCCCGGGTGCCTGCTCCCGAGGGATGAAGCCCTGTACCGGCGTTCACCCGTTTTCAGGGGAATCGAGTGCACAAGGGCGCATTATACCGGATTCCGCTTCAAGCGCCATTTTCATCTGGATTACGCGGTGGGAGTTATTGAAGAGGGGGTACACGGGTTTCATTACCGAGGCGGAAAGTACGATGTGGGAACCCCGTCCCGGGTCATCACGTTCAACCCGGGGGAGGTGCATGACGGGTGGAGCCTCTCCGAAGCGGGTTACAGACTCCGGGTGCTGTCCGTCGACGAAAAGCGGGTGGAACAATTTTTACGGGACACGGAAGCGACCGGCGGAGCACGGGCGTACTTTTCAGGCCCCGTGCACAGGGATCCACGGCTGGCCCGGCGCCTGCTCTGCCTTCACCGCTTCCTGGAACGAAATCCGGAAAGCGCGGAACCCCTGGAGGGCGATGCTCTCCTCAGCGATGTAATGAGCCTGCTCTTTCACCGTCACGGAGAACTTCCGGCCCCTTCGCCCCCCCACTCCCTGTCGGGAAAGAGGGTGCGCAAGATCCGTGAATTCATGGAGGCGCACCTCCATCGGAAGATCACCCTGGAAGAGCTCGCCGGGGTGGTGAACCTAAGCCCCTACTATTTTCTGCGAATGTTCAAGGCCGCCACCGGCATGACACCCCATGCCTATCTCATCCGATTGCGGGTGGAGGCGGCAAAGAGGCTGCTGGCCTGCGGGGGTACGGTGTGCGATGCGGCCCAGGGAGCCGGGTTCTACGATCAGAGCCATTTTACCCGGAACTTCAAGGAGGCATACAGAACATCTCCCGGTGATTATGCGGCAGGACTTGGGATGAATTAACCCCCGGTCCCAGGTTCCGCCATAAACGCCGCGCCGGTCGGTTTTTCACCCCGCACATCTGCGGTGCCCCTTTGCCCGCCGTTCCACCGGTCACGAACCCCGCTCACAAACCCCGGACTCGACTCGGCCCATACCGTTACGTTGCCGGGTATGTTGGCGGCCTCCGACTTTCCCGGGTCTTTGTGATCGAAGGAAAGGTAACCGCCTGCTCCGGACTGGACACCATTGTGAAGGGTTCCGCCTCGCTTGAGCGCCGGGAACGGGTACCGCAGATCACCGAATCATCTTCAGGTTATTTAGTTCCCATTCCTTGCTATCTTTCCGACGAGACCTATCGCTTTTTTATTCCTGGCCTTCAGGCCGTAAACCCCTTGGATTTATCCTTGGGACCCGTCACGTTATGATATATTGACGTCGGCTTGCCCGGATCGTGAGGCTCCCGCATCATGCAGCGTATACTCTACAGGCAATTCCCCTCACTGCAAACGACCCCATCTCTTCATTCCGGGGAGAATCCGCGCCGATCAACAGGTTGTAATTGGATTCCGCCCAGCCGTACGCTTCCCCCGGGCCTTTTTCGGGAAACCACCAACCGTAATCCGCAACAATCACACCGGGGACCACTTCATCCGTTACCCTCGCCTTTTGCCGAATCCTGCCCGTCCGGGTTTCGATATACCCCCAGGCGTCGTCTATTATCCCGAACTTTTCGGCTGCCTCGGGATGTATCAGAAACCGGGGTTCGGGATGTGATTTTCTGAGGCTTTGGATCTGCCTTCCCCCCGAATGGATATAGGCGCCCGATTTCCGATTGGTGCAGAGCAGGGGATACGCTTCGGTGGGTTGCAGGGCATCATTGGTGGTTCCCGGGTGTTCGGCATAAACCGGCAAGGGGTCAAACCCCATCTCCGCCAGCTGCCCGGAGTACAGTTCGACCTTTCCCGAGGGCGTATCAAACCCATGGGTTTCGAAGCGCCTGTACCGGACATCTCTTTTTTTCATGGGGAGCCGCCCCACTTCCCTGAAAGCCTTGTACGTCAACCCAACAGGTTCCAGAAGATCGTTCCAGTAATCCTCCCCGTCACTCCAGAAATCATTTTCCAGCCCCAGCCGCTTTGCGAGGCCGTGAAGAATCGCGTAATCGGGAAGGCATTCCCCGACCTGAGCGACCTTTCGCTGCGCAAGGGCAAACGTACCCGGTGGGTTCGCCCGTACGCCGTCGAACTCGAGGGGACCCGCCACCGGAAAGATCACATCGGCAAGGGCCGCCGTGGGGGTCATGAACATCTCGGAAACCGCCAGGAAACCCAGCCCCGAAAGGGCCTCGCGGGTTTTCCGGGAATCGGGCCAGGTGACAACGGGGTTCGCGGCCTGGACAAACATCCCCCGAACAGGATAGGGGGTCTTTTCCAACACCGATTTCAGAACCGATTGGGCCGTCACGAACCTGCACGGGGGCAGCAGGGTTTTATCGAGTTTTTTTCCCAGTTGATCAGGCGTCTCCCTGTCACGGAGGGCCATTTTCCGTGAGTTGCGCCCATGAAACCCCATTGCCGATCCCACGATATTGGGATCTCCGTCACGGTATCCCGATCCCCCGCCCTCGATTTCTCCTCCCGGGATGCCGATATTTCCCGTCAGCGCCATGAGTATGGCCAATGCGCGCGCCGCCTGGAAGCTGCCCTGCTGCTGGTCCAGGGCGTTTCCCCACTCGATGCGCCCCGAACCGCTACCGGCGTACAACCTTGCCGCTTCAACGATGGATTCCCTGGGAATCCGGGTCGCTTCGGAGACCTTTTCGGGGGAATAGGGCCGTACATGGGCCTTTAGCCTTTCAAAACCCACCGTCCATTTCTCCACGAACTCCCGGTCAAAGAGTTCCTCTTCGATGATCACGTTTATCATGCCCAATGCCAGGGCCGGATCCGTTCCCGGCTTGATTTGAAGCCACATCTCCGCTTTTCTTGCAAGCCGGGTGGCAACGGGATCGACCACTAGGAGCTTTGACCCGTTTTTCACGGCCCGGGAAATCTGCCCCTGGAGCAGGTGGTTGGTCCCGGCCGGATTAATGCCCCACAGGACAACCACCGCCGGCGGGTGAGCATAATCCGGACCGGGAAAAAAGCCGAAGGTCAGCTCCGACGCCAGTGTTCTGGGAACGTGGCAGACGCTGTCGGAGGCGACCACGTTCGGAGTTCCAAAGGCATTTGCCAGTCGATGCTGAAGGGTATCCATGTAGCCCTTTGCCGATCCCTGGACCATGGTCACCGATTCGGCGCCATGCCGATCCTTTATGGTGTTGAAGGCGTTTCCCGCAAGTTCAAACGCCTCGTCCCAGGAGATCCGTTCCCAAAGCCCCTCTCCCCTTTCGCCAACCCGCTTCAGGGGATGCCGGATTCGGTCGGGGTGGTTGAGAATTTCCAGGGAGGCCGCCCCCTTCCTGCAAAGCGCCCCGCCGGTCATGGGATTGTCCGGGTCTCCCTTTATTTTAACGGGTGTTCCGTTTTCCAGGCTCACAACCAAACCACAACTTTTTGAACAGACGCCGCAAACAGTTTTAATCGTTTCCATCATATGAAAATCCTCTCCTGCATATCCATCATGCTTTGTTGGCCTTTTGCCCACAGCCCCATTGGACTTGATCTGCTCATCGCCCGACTTGCTTTCGGCGGGGCGCCCCCTCAATACACCTTGCGAAGAAGGGTGCCCCAAGTGAGATACAGCAAATGTATCGAATCAAACGGCGATCATTTGATCAAGCCCCACATTGTTATGGAAGCGAAATTTCGGGTTTTCCGCGATGCCTTTCGGTAACCCGGTAATCCGTAAACCCGTCGTTTCAAAGCACCGCTTGTTTTTAATCCGTCCTCTGCCGCCATGGGCGGCAATCTGTCCGATTTTCAGTGGTAAACAGATTTTTTTATGTCCCCGGTGCATTAATTTGTTATATTGTCGGCCATGGTATCGTCGGACGGAGACAATCCCGGGCCACTCGATATCAGTTCCTATTTCACATTTCACATAAAATACAGTTTGCACCCATCCGAAATGCGGATGGGTCGGCCGCCCCGGTGAGCGCTTTTATGAGAATCTCCCTTGAAAATCTCGAAGCTTTTGTTACCGCTGTTAACGCCGGCTCCTTCACGGCTGCGGCACGCCGCCTGGGCAAGGCCCAGAGCAGGATCAGCACGGCCATCGGAAACCTGGAAATAGACCTGGGGGTGACCCTGTTCGACCGGAGCGGCAAGTTCCCCGTGCTGACCCCGGAAGGCGAGGCGCTGCTCCTGGAATCCCGCCGAATCATCAACCGCTGCAGGGAACTTGCGGATCATGCCGATTCCATGGCGGGCGGCGTGGAACCCCGTTTGAAACTGGCGGTGGGAGAGATGATCCCCCGCGAGGTTCTGACGGACGTTCTCACGGAGTTCAGCGCAATATTTCCAAAAACCGAGATCGAACTCCTGGTCGGCACCATGAACGATATCAGCGACATGATCGAAAACGGGCGCGCGGACCTGGGGATCGAGGTTCCCATCGGCCGCCCCGGTGATCATTGCGACCGGCAACTGGTGGGCCGTATCACCCTGATTACCGTTGCCGCGCCGACCCATCCCCTTTCCGCCCTGACGCGGGTGAACGAATCGGACCTGGAACAACACCTCCAGCTGGTGAGCAAGAACAGAAAAGGGGGGAGCATGGCCGACGTCATCCTGTCCGGGCGAAGGAACTGGTACTTCGAGAACCCCCGGATCGTGAGGCGACTGGTTATAAACGGGGTGGGGTGGGCCCTGCTCGGGGAACACATGGCCAGGGCGGATATTGCCGAAGGCCGCCTGGTGGAGCTGCCCGTGGGTTTCGGCAGAGGCCGTTTCACATGTAATATCTACGTGATATGGGAAAAGGGGCGAAGCCTGCTCAAGGGCGGCGCATGGCTTGCCGATGCATTTTCCCGTGCCCTTTCGGGAGATGCCCCGTGATCCCCATGCATGATCCAAACGAAAAACGTTACATCGGTTCCCCCGGGGTCACGGACCTGTCGCCGGGTCCCTTCCCGCTCACGGATACATGCCCCATTCTCAATAAACATGAACGGAAAGGTCGAAATGACGGGTCGCCTGAGTCAAACATGAAAGTAATGGGACCGCTCACCATTTGTCTTATCGTTTTTGTCCTTTGCTTTTTTACCCATCCTCCGGCCCTTGCCTTTACCCCCGTGGACCTGACCCGGACCGATGTTCACGTTCGCCGGGGGATCGATCCGGCATGGTTGAATATTGAACCGGACGCGGAGCAATGGCTGCGGGTTCCCGGGTCGGACAGGTGCCGCCGCCCGGTTCAGATACGCAACCTGCCCCTTCCGGAACTTCCCAAACACAAGCCCTTTTCCCTGAAATCATATACCCCGATGGATTTCACCCTAGCCGCGTCGTTTGCCCTTGACGACAAAACGGTGAAGGAACCCGGCTCCCTGGGGCTTTACCTCGGTTCCGTGGGGGTGAACTGGGAGGTTTATCTCAACGGGCGAAAAATTCACGGGGAGGTCTATCGAAACGACGCGGGCGCCATACTCCATGCCAGGAGTTTGAGCGATCAGGTGGTGGAACTGGACAAGCGTTTCCTTAAAACCGGGAAGAACATTCTGAACGTCGTCGTCATGGGAGACCCCACCGATCCCCATACGGGATTCTACGTGGGCCGGCCCTTTTTCATAGACCGCTACGGGGACGCCCTCGAAATGAGCCGTCGCCCCCTCACCCTGGTCCTGATCTCCTTGTACCTGATCACCGGGCTCTCCTTTCTCCATCTGTACCGGAAGAACAGGAGCGATCTTCCCTACCTCTTCTTCGGCCTGCTCTGCGTTGATTATTTTCTCTACAAGCTCTCCATGAGCGGCATATCCGCGAGCGTCATCACCAATACCGCCGTCACCGGCCGCCTGGAGCTGATATTTCTCTTTCTTCTGCTTCCCATGGTCGTGGGGTTCCTGGACACGTTTCTCACGGGGCGGGTTTCCAGATTTGGAAAGGCCCATGCGCTCTTTTCCCTGGCCTTGGCCTCCTTCTGCTTCTGGGCACCGCCGGCGTTTCTCCATGATCTCCTGAGGCTCGTCCAGGCATCGATCCCCGTTGCCTTTGTTCACATCCTTATCCTCTATTACCGAAACTGGTTCAAAAAACTCGAAAAAAAACGCCTGCTCCACTCCCTCTTCCTTTCCCTCGAAGGCAGGATGCTCATCGGCATCACCCTCTGCTTTGCACTGGGCACGGCGGATATTTTCAGGTCCGTCCTCCACCTGACCCGGCACCAGCTCTCCCAGTACGGTTTCTTCATGCTCGCCTTTCCCATGGGACTGGCCCTTGTTCAGCAGTTCACCAGGAACCGCAGGGAGCTCCTCGACAGCCGGATAGCCGTTGCCCAAAGCCGCCAAAAGGCCATCGACAGTCTGAAAAAAGCCGATGCATTAAAGGATGAATTTCTTGCCAACACCTCCCATGAGCTGCGCACGCCCCTACACGGAATTATCGGGCTCACCGAAACAGCCCTTTCGCTGGAGAAGGCGGAAAGGGAAGAGCGGCTGGGGGAGAGCCTGGGCCTGATTCTCTCCTGCGCCCGGCGCCTCTCCATGCTCATAGACGATATTCTCGACTATTCCAGGCTGAACAACAACGACCTTGCCCTCCATCTCAAACCCGTGGACATGCATACCGCAGCGGAGGTGGTCACGGCCCTTTCCGCCCCCCTGGCGGAAAAAAAGGGGATCCGCCTTATCAACGAGATCCCGAAAAACAATGCTTGCGTCACGGCCGACGAAAACCGGGTGGGCCAGATTCTACAGAACCTCGTGGGCAATGCCGTCAAGTTCACCCCGGGAGGCTCCGTCGTGATTTTTTCCGAGCCCATGGAAACCCACCTCGAAATTTCGGTCCGGGACACGGGTATGGGCATCGAAGCCCGGAAACTGGAAACCATATTCGAATCCTTCAGACAACTCGACGGATCGACCCGGCAACAGGGCATGGGACTGGGCCTCAGCATTACAAAACAGCTCGTGGAGGCCCATGGGGGGGAGATCCGGGTTACATCCACCCCCGGCTCGGGTTCCACTTTCTCCTTTTCCCTGCCTCTGAGTCGGGAGAAACCGGAAGCCGCGATCCTGGAAAATCCCGTTTCCAGGATTTCACGAAATCAACCGCCCCGGAATGAAGCGCCCCGGTCGAGAAACACCGGCCCGGCAAGGAGCGGGCACACGGTCCTTGTGGTGGACGACGATCCCGTGAACCTCGGGATCGTGGAGGATTTTTTAGGGGGCGAATACCGAGTCGTCGCGTTACCGGGGGGTGAAGAGGCCCTGAAACACCTTTCCGAAAACGAAAAACCCGACCTCGTGCTCCTGGATATCATGATGCCCGGAATCTCGGGGCTGGAAGTGTGCCGGAGGATTCGACAAACCCACGATTTCGATAAGCTGCCGATCATTTTTCTTTCGGCGAAGAACCAGGTTTCCGATCTGACCCAGGGTTTTTCCCTGGGCGCCAACGACTACCTCCCGAAGCCCTTTTCAAAGCAGGAGCTCCTGGCCAGGGTCGGATACCATATGGACTACCATACGCAGGTCGAAACCGCCGGAAGAAGGCTGAACGCTTTAAAAGAGTTCAGCGGTGAATTGAAAAATTTCAAGGGCAAGGAGCAGCTTGCAAGGGCGATTCACGACCTGGTGGAAAGGGAGGTCGAGGCCGCCCGCTGCATGGTCTTCCATGAAAAAACACCGGTTTTCCGCTCCGATTCATCCAAGCTCCCCAAAGCTTTCCAGGCCGTTTCCCATATGACAATTCCCGAGGACACGGTCACGCTCATGCCCTTTACCCCGCCCGATTCCACGGTAGAGGGCCTTTTGATGCTGTTCAGGACGGAGTATCTGGACGGATATCTCTTTGCGCTTCACAGAGACAAGGCCATGGGCCCTTTTCACAAGGGGGACAGGGAGTTCGTGGAAAACGTCCTCGGGGAGGCGGCTTCCGTAAAGGAAAACATTCGAAACTTTATCCGGGATGAAGCGGTCCTGAAAAAATACCTGCATATCCAGGCAAGGTTAAGCGACATCTACTTTATACAGGCGGACCGCCAGTATTGTCGGATCCTCTTCGAAGGCGAGAGGGAACTCAAGGATTTCGAGTGGTCCCTGGGGGACATGGAAACCTACTTCGACGAGAACCGACTCCTGAGGGTTCACCGCTCGTTCATGATCAATCCCAACCAGTCCGTCCGCGCTTTCCGGGAAAAGGGCAGCCGGGATTACACCCTTGGGTTCACCGCCCCCTATATCACCGAGATCCTATCGAAAATTGAAGATTTCAAAGGCATCAAGCTGTCCCGTGCCAAGGAACAAAGATGTAAAAAGGAGTTCGGCCACTGGTTTGAATGACGGCTCCCAAGGTTCCGGATATTGTGCTTCCGGTTCGCAAGGTCCGCGAGCATCGACGCCGGCCCGAGTCGCATCACACATCACCCGGCATCATGTCATCCGTGACCTTCAAACCTCTAACTTAACCATGCCGCAGTCGCCCCATGCCGCCCGCCACATTTCAAGTATCCCTTAAACACGGCGTTGCAGGATCCAACCGGAACGGTAAATGGTTGCACCGCCGCACCGTTCACGAACTGCCTGAAAAAAGACTCGGCCCCATGAAAAATCCGAACTCCTTTTCGCAACGAGCCGGGCCAAACCCATTATCCAAGGGCAATCGCATGTAGATTTTCAGTCCAATGAAATCATGTCGTTAATTATTGGCGACCGGTAATTTCAGCGACCCGAGTCGACGGGCGTGCGGGAGTTACTTACGTTTACCCCGCCCATTATCCGGTCGGGAATTGAACCCGGATTTTTTATCAAAACCGGCCAAAATCGGTTTTCGGAAATACCGCCTTACCCTCTGATCAAACTAACTTGACGCGGGCGGAGAAATCTCGACTCCCGAAAAGGTGATTCGATGATCAATCCCGACGCTCATTTTTTCCCTCCCGGACTCAGCCCCCCTTGACAACCCATGACATTTTAAGACCATTCGTTAATCCCGCCAACTGTCACAAAGTGACAACAGCCTGAGTTCACAAAACATTTCACCAACAACACATCCATATTCCAAATGGACACCCGACCTGCAACATACCCATTTCACCCTGCCGCAATTCCCGTTACCTTGTATCCAATTCCAGCATTTTTCAGAAACAATCGTTAGTTCGGCGGGTTCCGGTTTTTCAAATTGCCCGCCCAAGCAAACCCATTTTACTGGAGGTTACCCATGAAAAATTTATCGGTAAGATCATTTTTTTCGACGCTGCTTTTCATATGCATTTGCCTGTGCGCCGCCCCCCTTTTCGCGGCCGGTCTGCTGACACCAAAAGACGGCAGTCTCCCCTCCCTCTCCCTGAAGGAGCACCATGTAAAGGTGACGGTGGAGGACGGCTATGTGGTGACCCGTATCGATCAAACCTTTTCCAACCCCCACAACAGGGACCTGGAAGCCCTTTACACCTTCCCGGTTCCGGAAGCGGCATCCGTTGCGGAGTTCAGCCTGTGGATAGACGGCAGAAAAGTGCCCGGGGAGGTGCTTGAAAAACAGGCGGCAAAACAGGTGTACGAGGAGGAGAAAGCCGCCGGAAGGGAGGCCGGGCTCACCGAGAAAAATGAACTGAACTCCTTCGAGATCAGCGTCTTTCCGGTGAGGGCTTCGGATACAACGAAGATGCGCCTTACCTACATCCAGCCGGCAAACGTGGACACGGGAATGGGAAGGTATGTTTATCCGCTTGAGAGCGGCGGTGTGGACGATATTCAGGAATCCTTCTGGACCGCCAACGAAAAGGTCGAAGAAGCGTTTTCCTTTATCTTTAATTTACGCTCATCCATTGCGGTGGACGGTGTCCGGGTACCGGGTTTTCCCCAGGCGGCGATCCATCAAAAAAATCCCCGGGAGTGGACGGTTTCAATGGGCAACCCCGGACAAGCCGACCGGATTGACAATGGCGATGTTGCCGGAGAGAACGGACTGAGTAATCGGATTGAAAATGCCGATCGAAGCGGAGAGAACGGCCATGGTAATCAGATCGGCAACGCCGTTCGAACCGGAGAAGGCCGACAACTCGGCCGGGACGACCACGCGCCCGAAGGGGGACAAAACGCAGGACAGGCAGGCGGGGCAGAAACAAGCAGTACCCCGGCCCGCCGTGCCGGCCAGGGGAAAATGATCCTGGACAAGGATATGGTGGTGTACTGGCGTCAGGTGGACAATGTTCCCGCCAGGGTCGATATGGTCACCTACAAACCCGAGATCGGCAAACAGGGAACCTTTATGATCACCGTCACCCCCGGGGACGACCTCAAGAAAATACGCGAGGGACGCGACTGGGTCTTTATTCTGGACAAGTCCGGTTCCATGCAGGGTAAATTCCAGACACTCCTCCAGGGGGTGGAAAAGGCCTTGGGCAGGATGAGCGGCAAGGACCGGTTCCGCATCATCATGTTTGAAAACAGGGCCTCCGAGGTAACCCGCGGCTATGTCGCAGCAACCCCGGCCAATGTCAAAGCCATGGTCCAGAGACTGTTCAAGGAAAGCCCCGGAGGCGGCACAAACCTGTACGGCGGCCTCAAAAAAGCCCTGAAATCGGTGGACGCCGACCGAACCACCTCCCTGGTGCTGGTAACCGACGGCGTGGCCAACGTGGGAATCACCAGACAGGCCGATTTCGTGAAACTGATGAAAAAGCGGGACCTGCGCTTGTTCACCTTTATGATGGGCAACAGCACCAACACCTTTCTGCTCAAACACCTGGCCGATGTTTCCAACGGATTCGCCCAATCGGTTTCCAACAGCGACGACATAGTAGGGCAAATCATCTCGGCAAGCAGCAAGGTGACCCATGAAGCCCTTCACGGGGTGAAACTGTCCATCTCCGGCATCACCACCGGCGATATCACCACCAACAACACCGGCACCCTTTACCGGGGAGAGCAGCTGATCGTGTTCGGTCATTACAGCGGCGGCGGAAAGGCAGCCCTCAAGTTGAAAGGCAAAATCTCCGGACAGGAAAAAACCTATGAAACCGCCTTCGAGTTCCCGGATGTCTCGAACCTGCACCCCGAGATCCAGAGGCTCTGGGCCTACGCAAGGATCCAGGAGATCAAGCGCGCCATGGTGCTCCAGGAAGACGACAAGGAAAGCGAGCAGGCGATCATCGCCCTGAGCAAGGACCACGGCATCGTCACGGATTACACCTCCATGCTGGTGGTCCGGGATGAGGTCTTCCAGAAGCGGGGCATCAAGCGAACCAACAAAAAACGCCTTGAAACCGAGGAGATTGCAAGGGATCAAAGGGCACAGGCACCGGTTCTCTCCACCCGAGTGGATACGGCAAAGCCCATGTACACCACAAACCGGCCGACCCACAGGGGTTCTTCGGGGAGCGGGGCACTGGACATTTGGTTTCTCCTTGGACTCCTTCTGCTCCCGGCATTCAAAAAAATGAAACCGTCGACTTGAGGTTGTCGTTTTCAAGGTTGCGCCGGCCCGGGAGTCAGGGTATTCATCCGATCGCCGCGCAACCGCTTCCCACATTCCCCGGATATGTTCGGAATCGACTTTTTAAGCGCCGCTTGTTCCATTGGAACAAGCGGTTTCCCCC
>PPCM01000382.1_pt1 | contig 45119 bp, 31 predicted proteins | sample 1555541 | NCBI WGS metagenome assembly PPCM01 (sample SAMN05284479, study PRJNA326546) | Marine sediment metagenome, whole genome shotgun sequencing project. | isolation source: marine sediment | place: Germany: Wadden Sea | collected 2012-09-05
CCCTGCTGGTGGGGGGCCTCGGCAAGGGGGGCAACGGCTATTACTGCCTGGACCTCTCCTCCATTCCTCCGGGCTCGGAGAGCGCGGCGGCGGGAATGGTGAAATGGGAATTTCCCTCGGGCACCGACAACGACATGGGCTACAGCTTCAGCAGGGCCTTTATCGTGCCCACAAAGAACCTGAATTACCCCCGGGTGGTGGTCTTTGGAAACGGGTACAGCAGCGTGAACGGAAGCGCGGTCCTGTACGTCCTGGACGCCGACACGGGTACCCTGCTCAGAAAGATCGACACGGAGTTCGGGGACGACAAGCTCTGCAACGGCCTGTCCACCCCCGCCCTCACGGACGTGGATTTCGACGGAAAGGTGGATTTCGCCTATGCGGGAGACCTCAGAGGGAACCTCTGGAAGTTCGACTTCAGGGATGCAAACATCGAAAACTGGGATGTGGCCCACAAGAAGGGCAGCATTCCCCAGGCGCTGTTCCAGGCAAGGAACCCTTCGGGCATGCACCAGCCCATCACCGTGAAACCCGACGTGATCCGTCACTGCGTGAACGGCACCAAAGGCTATATCGTGCTCTTCGGCACGGGACGCTACCTTGGCGACGATGATTTCACCGATACCAGCGTCCAGAGTATCTACGGCATCTGGGACTGGGGGGACGAATGGGAGGCTGCGGGCGACGACGAGCAGAAGCAGAATACCGGGGACAAGTACCTGGGAAGATTTGAGAAGGCCGTTTCCGGCAGAAGGCCCCTGTCCAACATCTCCACCCTCGATTACCTGAGCGAAACCGGTAAGGAGGTTACCCTGCTCCAGCAGATCGAGGTCTATTCCGACCACAACATCAGCGTCCTGTCCGACACCCCCATCGACTGGTACTCCCCCACCACAGACACGGGAATCCACGCCGGATGGCATTTCAACCTCACGGACACCGGCGCCAAGGTGATCCGCGATTTCGTGGTCCGGGACGGGGTCCTGGTCCTCATCGTCTCCATTCCATCCAACACCCCCTGCGCATCGGGCGGCAACTCCATCATCTACGAGATGAACGCCTGCAACGGGGGAAGGCTGGACAAACCCCAGTTCGATTACAACGAGGACGAGGATCTGGACGATGAGGATCTGGTGGAGATCATCATTGACGGAGAGCCCAAAAGGGTTCCCCCCACGGGATGGAAAAGGGAGGAGATGTACCATGTGCCCGTGATCCTGCCCATGCCGGACCAGACAAGGGACAGGAAGTATTTCAGCACGTCCCGCGGAAATGTACAGACCATTGATGAGCGCGCCGAAGGCGTGGGCATGTTCTACTGGCGGGAATCCGAATGATCCCGGGCATGGGAAAACCGGTTACGGCCTGCCGTCCTTCGACGAAACGCGGGAAGAGCCGCCGGCAAAGGTATTGGCGGGTTTTTCAAATTTATTAATCATTATCCGGCAATTTACGTCATATCGGCACTAAACGGTCCTCCTTCGGGGAGAAACGTTGCATGAACGCGCCATGCCCCGTACCGGCAACCAATGACTCCGGAACGGGGTGACGGGCCCTCGGCATGCCGAAAGCATTTAACGGTTCCACCCGGGGGACGGTCATCGCCCGGCCCCCCGGGCATATGGATCAAGGAACAGGAAACAGTGCGCGGCCCCTCTCACCGTTCGGGGCGCCGGGCGCGAAAGGACCCCATGAAAAAAACCATACGCTGCACGGCATCCCTGCTTATACTCTTTTTCACCGTCACGGCATTCGCCGGCGAGATCGTTTCAAGACCCGCCTCGGGAGGCGGCGACGGCAGCCCCTCTGTGAAGTTCCATTACATGGGATACCTGGCGCGGATCACGGACGAGGGCATCGTGCTGGCCGGCAAGAAACTCCTGTTTTCCCCGAAGGTGGAGTTTTATTCCGGCACCGGCAAGAGAATCTCAAGGTATGATTTCGACAAGGGGCAAAAGGCGGGGTGCCTCCTCGGCAAGGACGGAAGGGTCGTCCAGCTTCGTGAAATCCTTCCGGATTAGAGCGTCCGGGGCGTTTTTGTCCCCGAACGGGTTCAACCTTCTCAAGGTCCCCCGCACCCATATTTTTACCGCCCCGCCCCGGAGGGGCGGGGTTCCGGTCGACACCAACCGACTCTAAAACACCCCGTAACAAAGCTCCCCATGCCCGCATCACGACATCTTGCCGAATCGCCTCGCCCTTCCCGGGCGGTAACGGTTTTCCTGCCCTTTCCGTTGTCCGGTCTTCTCGGGGACTCCCCACCGAATCGCCCCATAACAAATTGGATAAAAATGTTTTTTTACGACTTGCGTTTGTGATATTGAGTGTCAAGACAATTGAAATGTTGCGGCAGGCAACGGAAATTCACATCCGGCTTTCCCGTTGAAATGGGGCGGAGTCCCGGACGGGATTTTTAATTCGAATGCCGGGAAGCAGCGGTGACGGCAGCTCCATGCCGCGCTTTTATGCACCGTCACGGAATTTGACAAAAGCCGGCGGTTCAACGGGAAATGCCCATGATCGCCTGCCCCGCCTTTCCGGTTTCGCCTGTCCCTTTAACGCCAAACAGCATCGAGGTCGCCCAGCCATGAAGCTCAACCATTTCGCCGACAGAACGCCTCTGATTTTCTCAATTCTTCTTCTCTGTGCCTTTCTCGCGGCCTGCTCAAGCCCGGAGGACAAGCTTGCCAAGCACCGTAAAAGGGCCGCGCTTTACCTTGAACAGAATAAGTATACCGAGGCGATCATCGAGCTCAAGAATGTTCTCCAACTTGATCCCAACGACGACCGCGCAAGTTATGACCTGGGTGAAATATACGTTAAACAAAGGGATGAGGAAAAGTCGTTCCGCTACTTCAGCGAGGCTGTTCGACTGAATCCAGGCAACATGGACGCCCGGCTGCGGCTCGGTCAGATATTTCTCGTTGCCAGGCAGATCAGGGAAGCCCGGGATGCCGCCCACATAATTCTGGCCGCCCGCCCCGACCATGCCGAAGCCATGCTCCTGCTGGCCGGTGTTCAAATCCAGGAGCGAAACCCCCGGGCCGCCGTTAAAAGCCTTGAAAAGCTGATCGCCTCATCCCCCCGAAACCCGAAACCCCTGCGCTACCTTGCACACCTGCAACATGTGGCGGGAAATCTGAAAAAAGCCGAGGAACACTTTCTTAAAGCCATTGAACTGGACGCTTCCGATCGAAATACCTACCTGGAACTTTCGGACATATACCTCAAAATGAGAATGCCCGAAAAAGCCGTGGCCGTGATGGAAAAAATGGCGCGGACTCCCGGCAACAGAATTTCAAAGATGTATCAACTTGCTGCTTTTTACGAAAAAAACGGAAATATGCAACTTGCTGAAAACACCCTTCGCCAGGCTGCCGCCGAATCCCCCCCCGAAACCCCCCGGCCCTATTTTGAACTGGGGGCTTTTTATGCCCGGACGCAATCCTTTGCCCAGGCAGTGACAAATCTGGAAAAAGCCCTTTCCATGGACGATAAGGACCTGCCGGCGCTTTCCGTCCTCGCCGATATTCATTTCAGGCAAAAAGAGCTGAAAAAATCCGAAACCGCAGCAAAGAGAATTCTCGCGGTTGACCCGGAAAATGCGGAAGGGAACCTGCTGATGGGCAAACTCCTGATGCTGAACAGCGATTTCAAGAATGCATACGAGCGTTTCGACATCTGTCTGAGCAATGATCCCCGGAATGCCCGTGCCTACCTCTACAGGGCCATGTGCCTTCTCCAGGAAGATATCGGGGATCTTCCGGGACAGGCCCTGTTCAGAACCGCCGCCGGATACCACGACATCAACTCCTGGAACAGTAAAAAGGCCCTTGACGACCTTCAAACGGCACTGACACTCTCCCCCGGAATGATAGATGCCAAGGTTGCCCTTGCCGAACTGTATCTCAAGAACGGGGAGGTGGAAAACGCCAAAAGGCATGTGAGCGAAATCCTCGAAAAAACGTCTCACACAAAGGCATTGACCCTTCTAAGCGCCATTCGCCTCTCCGAAGGAGATCTAGCGGGGGCCGAGGCGGTGAGCCGGAAAGTTCTCGAGGCGGATCCCTTTCACGCCCCCTCCCACGTCACCCTCGGTCTTCTTTACAACACGCTGGGTCAGGAAAACAAGGCCCTGGCCTACTTTGAAAAGGCACTCGAGATCAACCCGCTCCAGTTCGACGCCCTCAATTACATGGTCTCGCTTCACATGAAAGCAGGGCGGACAAAGGCGGCCTTCAAGCTTATCCTGGAACACGGGCAAGCGGCGGCCGGATCTTCCAGGGCCTCGGCTTTCATAGAGTTTCTTACGGGAAAAATCCACCTGACGACCGGTGACGCGGATACGGCAAGAAGCCACTTCGAAGCATGTCTAAAATACAATCCCGACGGAATCCCCGCCCATGAAGCCCTGGCCAGGATAGAGGAGATGAAGGGAAATCTCGAGGGTGCCGTAACCGTTTATGAAACCATACTCGAAAAAGACCCCGGCAACCTGAATGCCTGCATGCGACTCAGCGCGCTCAATTTTTCAGCGGACAGGAAATCCGAGGCAAAAAAATACCTTGAAAAGGCCTTGAAGATCAAGGAAGACCATGCACCGGCCGCCAACGACCTGGCATTTCTGATCGCGGAGGAACGGGGCGATCTGACGAAAGCCCTCATCCTTGCCCGCATGGCCGTGGGCATCTCACCGTCCAACGCCAATTACAGGGATACGCTGGGATGGGTCTACTATCGGCAGGCCAATTTTTTCCTGGCCATCTCGGAGCTCAAGGAGAGCCTTGTCCTCGCCCCGAACAACCCGGTTGCAAACTACCATATGGGCTGGGCATATTACGAAACCGGCGAGTTTGAAAAGGCACGAAAATTCATGATCCGGGCCCTTGAAATCGACCCCGATTTTCCCGGGGCAAAGGATGCACGGAGCCTTCTCGGAGAGTAAGCCTTGAACGGGCGCCGTATTTATTACCCAACTGCCCTGTCTTTTCGGCCGTGCCTTCCGTAAAGGTCCCCGGAGCCGCATGTGATCGGCTTCCCACCCAACATGGGCGCCCGATTCCTGTTCCCCGGGCGGAAATCCGGGCGTCTCGCGCCGCTTGACGGCCCCGGCATCCACCTCCAGGGACAACCCCGGTGCCCTTCCCGTCCTGCCGTTCGGCAGGAATTTGCCCTGTCGGCCCATAAAAAGAGTCGACTACAAGGCGATCGCATGTAGATTGCCTGGGCAATGAATTCATGTCGTTATAAATTGCCGGCCATTGATTTCACCGGCTTTTGGTTCACAGCCGGCGGGCATGCCGAAGCTACTTGTGATTTCCCCGGGATCAGATACCGCCGGCCTACCGTTCAGCAGGCATTTTGCCCTGTCGATCCATAAAAAGGATCGACTGCAAGGTGTTCGCATGTAGATTATCTAATCACTGAATTCATGTCGTTATTAATTGCCGGCCATTGATTTCACCGGCTTTTGGTTCACAGCCGGCGGGCATGCCGAAGTTACTCGTGATTCCCCCGGGATCGGGTACCGGCGGCTGCCGGACGCACAAAAAAAGGGGCGGGTCCCCAAAAGGCCCGCCCCCTTTCCATTTATACAGTCGGATCAAATCGATCACTTATTTTTTTTAGCTTTTTTCCTTCCAACACCCGCGAGACCGAGCAGACCGATTCCCAAAAGGGCAATCGTGCCGGGCTCCGGCACGGGCTCGCCGCCGCCGCCGCCGGTGGGTCCCGTGGTTATTTTCAGGATAATGCCATTATTGTAAAAATGGCAATCCGGATCAAATCCGAAACCGAACATTCCATCGGAAGCGTAATTATTCAGGCTCGCGAGATCATCTCCGTCAAAATCATACGTGATGTCGTGTGCATAATCCGGCATGTTGTTGAACGGGTTGTTGTTGGGAGAGGTCAGGTCCTCTCCATCGAGGTTTGTACCGACCCCGCCGAAGGCATTGACGATACTGTGGTTGCCGTCATAGTACTCACGGACCCCCGACAGCAGATCATTCCCGCCGTTTCTTTCTTCGTCAAGAAGCTGGACAAACAGGTGGGTGTTGGGGTCCCTGTCGTTATCCCAGTTTCTGATATCGTTAAACGTCAGGCTTGCCTCCGTAATGGTGTCCCCCATGGGGACGTTCCACTCCAACCCCCAAGTATAGTATCGATAGTGGTCCAGATCATGTAAATCATGCGGGGTATTGCGGCCGTCATTGGACGCGAACCAGTGGGTCACCTCGCCGGTATCCGCATCGGTTGAATTCCTGTACCATGAATTGTCAAGATATGTCCAACCTGGAGTCGGATCCGAATAGCCGGCCAAAGCAACCCCTGCGGTACAGGCAACCATGGTCACCGTCAACAGCATCAACATCGCTCTTCTCATAAATTACCTCCTCAACTTTTTCCAAGGCAGCCGGTGTTTCTTCCCTCAAGATTCACAAGCGTTCATCCCCTGCCTCACAACAGGTTCAGCTTTTTCTTAGTATTCGGTGTATTTTTTTGTCACATAAGTAAGTAAACACAAAATCTGGAAGTTATCAATGCATTCTTTATGCCAAGACCCCCTTTTTTTTACAAAGCCGGAATACCGGGGAAAAAACCCGGCAAGGCCTCACCCATGGAGAAATCCATGACACAATTTTATTACCTTTTTTTCACACAAGACGAAAACAACATCACAAATGAAATCCGCCGCGCGGCACGTTAAAAAAGATACAAACCCGCCCGCCCCTGATCTCGGCCCCCACCTCTCCCCCGTGGGCCTGCACCAGCTCCTTGACGATGGAAAGCCCGATGCCCGCGCCGCCGTGACTCCTGGAGCGGGACTTTTCCCCCCGGTAGAACCGTTCGAAAAGGTAGGGAAGATCCGGGGCCGTCAGCTCTCCGGCGTTGTTGGTATAATCCACGACAACCCCCTCTTCCGAGGGGATGATTCGAATCAGGAGCGTCCCGCCTTCGGGGGTGTAACGGGCCGCGTTGTCCGTAAGGTTGCGGAGCACCCGCGCCATCCCGTACCGATCCACCGAGGCCGTAACCCGCCCGCCGGGGGCCTGCTTCCGGAGGGTGATCCCCTTTTTCGCCAGCTTCCCCATGTACTTCTCCAGCGCCTCGTCCACCATCTCCTTTATATCAGCGGGGGCGAGTTGGAGTCTGCCTCCCGCCCTGTCGGCCCGGGCAAGGCGAAGCACATCCTCCACGAGTTCCACCAGCCTCAGGGTCTCGTCCTGCAAGAGGGCGAAGGTTTCGGGCGAGGGGGGGATCACGCCGTCGGAAAGGGCTTCGAGGTACCCCCTGATATTGGTGAGGGGGGTTCGAAGCTCATGGGCCACGTCGATCATCAGGGTGCGGCGGAGCTTCTCGAGCTCGGCCAGGCTCTCTCCCATCCTGTTGAAGGCCCGGGCCAGCTGCCCCACCTCATCCTCGCTCCCTGCGGGGACCCGCACGGAAAAATTGCCGGCCGCGATCTCCCGGGTAATTCCGGTCATCCGGATCAGGGGCCCCAGGATCCTTCGCATCATCAGGTAGCTGAGAATAATGGACAGGGTCACCGCCCCGAGAAACGCCCAGAGAAGATACCGGTGCACGGCCCCCACGAACATCTCGTGGGCGGGTTCCGGAGAGACATTATACTTCTCCATGAGGGTGACGAAGTAACCGGCCGCAAGGGTATCAATGGCCCCCCATACGATCACCACCACGAAGCAGATCACCACCAGGTTCACCGCCAGGAGCTTGAGGATCAGAAATCGTTTCATCCGCCGGCTTCCGAAGGGGCGATCCTGTCGGCAAAATGGTACCCCACCCCGCGCACGGTGACGATATACCCGGGCCGCGAAGGGTCCGGCTCGATCTTCTGGCGAAGCTTTCCGATATGCACATCCACCACCCGTTCGATCACTGCGGCCTCCCCCCTGGGATAGATATGTTCCAGGAGTTCCGCCCGGGTGAAGATCTTTCCGGGAGTGGCCATGAGGGCCGCCAGCAGGGCGTACTCATGGTGGGTAAGAGAAACCGCCGCATCCCCGACACTGAGACGCCGCATGGTAAGATCCAGGCGGATTTTATCGTGGGAGAGTATTTCCGGCGCCTTGGACGCAGCACCCGGAGAGCGCCTGAGCACAGCCTTGACCCGCGCCACCAGCTCCTTGGGGCTGAAGGGCTTGACCACGTAATCGTCGGCTCCCCTGGTGAGCCCTTCGATCCGGTCCACCTCCTCACCCCGGGCGGTGAGCATGATCACGGGCACCTCGGACACCTCCCGGAGCCTTCGGCACACCTCCCAGCCGTCCATCTCCGGCAGCATCAGGTCCAGGATCACCAGCACCGGCCGATGTTCCCCGGCCATGGCAAGGCCGGTTTTCCCGTCTCCGGCCATCTTCGCGCAAAACCCCTCCCGCTCCAGGTAGAGGGCCACCAGCGCCGCCGTGTTGGGATCGTCCTCGATCACGAGCACGATTTTTTCATCTTCGGTTCCCATGGTATAATATTCCCCGATTGTTTCCACCGCCCCATTGATCGGGGTTTCCGACTCCTTAACTAAACAATCCGATTATTATCCGAGATCCCGCACCGGCGTCAAGGAGAAGCATCCCCCCCCCGCCTACCGGATATGGTAAACAGCCGCCCCAGTCCTCATACAAGTTTGGTTTCGGCCTTTCTTCCCCAGCCGGTCTTGATCTTCACGTTGACGCATGCGGGTTTTCCCGAGGCAAGGGCCCGTTCCAGGGCGGGCCTGAAGTCGGCGAGTTCCTCCACGTACTCCCCGTGACCGCCCATTGCCGCCACCATCAGATCGTAGCGGGTGTGGCGAAGCTCGCTCCCCACGCAACGCTCCTTTCCGTAGGCCGCGATCTGTCCTCCGGCCACCTGGTACCAGGAGGCATCGTTCCCCACGATGGAGACCATGGGAAGGTCGTGGCGAACCGCCGTATCGAACTCCATGGCATTGAACCCGAAGGAGCCGTCCCCGTGGATGATAAAGACCTGCTTTTCAGGTTTGGCCAATTTCGCCGCCACGGCAAAGGGCACTCCGATTCCCAGGCATCCCAGGGGGCCCGGGTCCAGCCAGTGTCCCGGCCGGTCAGCATAAAGGTATTTGGCGGCCCCCGCCACGAAATCCCCGCCGTCCCCGATAAACACGGCATCCCTGTCCGCAACGGAAAGCAGATCGTTGAACAGGGCATGGGGGTGGATGGGAGAGATCTCCGCGTACTTCGGAGACCTCAGCTCCTTTTTTCGGGAAATCTCTATTTCGCGAATCTCCCCGGCCCAGGCTTCTCTTTTCCCGAAATCATGACTGGACAGTTCAAAGGCCATGAACTGCTTGAGAATGCTCTTTATATCACCGGAGATGCCCATATGGGGCCTTCGGTTCCTGCCGATCTCCGAGGCGTCCCCCGCGATCTGGAGAATCTTCAGGTCCTCCCGGATCCTGGGGGGCCTGCCGTAGGCGAGTCTGAAATCGAACGTCGCCCCCACCACCAGGAGCAGGTCCGCTCCCTCCAGCATCTCCCTTCTGGCCAGAGGGTTGTAAAGGGGAAAGTCGGCGGGAAGGGTTCCGCGCCCAAGACCGTTCAGGAACGCGGGAATCCTGAACCTTTCGAGGAAATCCGCCAGCTCGGTCCAGGCCTTTGCCCAAAACAGCTCGCCCCCGGCCACCACCACCGGTCGCCGGGCCGAGGAGATCAGCTCATAGGCTTCCGCCACCACCTCCGGCGCCACGCGCCCTCCGGGGTAAACCGGAACCTCCAACTCCCCACCGACGGCGGGGGCCTCCACGCCGGCCGATATGATATCCGCCGGAATCTCGAGGAAAACGGGCCCGGTTTTGGGGGCAAGGGCCTTCCTGAATGCCCTGTGCACATATTCCCGGGCGCGGTGGGGCTCATAAACGCAGCGCGCCCAGTTGGTGATGCTCCGCACCAGGGGGAGCTGCTCCATCTCCTGGAGTCCGCCCATGTCCGCCTGGGCCAGGGGCGCCTTTCCCGCGATCACCAACACGGGGCTCTCGGCACTGTGGGCGTTGGCGATGCCGGTCACCGCATCGGTCACGCCGGGTCCCGCCGTCACCACCGCGACCCCCGGTTCCCCGGTGATCCTGGCCCATGCGTCCGCCGCGTGGACCGCCGCCTGCTCATGGCGCATGTCGATAATTTTTATCCCCTCGTCGATACACCCGTCGTAGATCGCCTGGATATGAAACCCGCACAGGGTAAAGATCTGTTTTACGCCCCGCTCCCTCAAAGCCCTTGCAACCAGTCTGCCGCAGTGAAACGTGCCCATATGATTCTCCTTTGTTTTTGCAGAACCCACGCCCGTCGATATTGAATAGAATAATGCAAGTCGCTGATCGGCCTGTCCCGAAACCCCGCCCTTTCGCCGGTCGATTCACCATGGGGAAAAGCCCCGGATCGTCCGGTATCATGCAGGTAACGCCAACGAATGCTGGAACAGGCTCCGTTACGGATAATTCAATGGTTGATAAATCCCGGCCCGGTCGCGGGCGGGATGATTGGGGATATCCTGTCACGATTTTCAGGGGTTGACCAGTTTTTTTTACCTCGCCGCGGGGAGCGAAATGGAGTGGGAAACCCCGCGATTGAGCATATACAGGGGTTAACGATATTGGGGCTGTCCCCATTTTTATAAACGGGGCTCCATAAAAAAAACCACGCCCATGCGGACTTCGCATGAACGTGGTTTTTGCTGATCCCCGGAACGTCGCCGCTCTTTGGTACCGTGTGCCGGTCAGAAGGAGAGGTGGAGGTTGCGGCACCGGCGCCAAAGGGCGGTTTTACAACATAACCGGTTACTTGATGAATGTGCCGAACAGTGGAACGACGGTCTTGCCGTATACATGGTTGTTGACCATGGCGGCAACGATGTAGATGCCGAGCCATCCGGAGGCAAAGAGGAGGTATCCCACAACGGGCTTCATGGAAGCGCCGATGAGACCCATGTCCAGCCCGACGATGATCCAGAGGGCCACGTCAAGGAGAAGGACGATCATGCAAAGGGGTTTGGGGCCCTTGAGGTACGCGGGGGTTACCGCGGTGAGAAAGGAGGCGCCCGCCATCCAGCAGTACCCTTCGACCATGGGCGCGGGTTTAACCGAGCCCATGACGCCCGAGAGCATGAGGTATTTCGCGAACACGGAGAGTGCCGCGCCGAACATGAAGAATGCGGAGAAGAAGAGGAAAACGTTACCACCGGTCATGTTGTGGTCCTTAAGTTCCATGACCGCCACGGTGAACTGAACGATTCCGCCGCCCACCAACCAGGCCGCGAGAAGAGGCAATCCCCCCAGTCCCACTTTACCTGTAAAAACAGCACCAAAACCAAAACAAGCCACTGCCAGTGCGCCGAGTCCCGCGGGTCCGGGTGATACAAAGGTGTGTTCTTCCGACATCGTATTCTCCTTTCGTTTGTTGATGATATTCAGGACGGGCCCCCAAACGGGCCCGCCCCGGGTACAAATCGCAAATTCATGGAGCGGCGGCTCCCCCTTTCGCGTCAATGGCGAAAGAGAGGAAGCCGCCGATTTTAACGTTTACAAGGCCTTATCGTTTGACGATCATGGCCACGGCCTCTCCGCCGCCCAGACAGAGGGAGGCAAGGCCGTACTTCTTGTCCTGCTTGAGCATCTCGTGAATCAGGGTCACCAGTACACGGCAGCCGCTGCCGCCGATGGGGTGTCCCAGGGCCACGCTGCCGCCGTTCACGTTGACCTTGGCGGGGTCGAGTTTCAGCTCCTTCTCGATGGCGCAGGAGGAACCGCTGAACGCCTCGTTCACCTCGAAGAGGTCCACGTCGTCCTGGGTAATCCCCTCCTTTTCGAGGCATTTGGGAATGGCCCAGATGGGGGCCACCAGCACGTACTTCATGTCGATGCCGTAGGAGGCCTGTGCGCCGACGGTGCAGAGGATGGTGCAGCCCAGCTCCTCTGCCTTTTCACGGGACATGACCACAACCGCAGCCGCGCCGTCACTGATGATGGAGGCGTTGCCGGCCGTTCCCACGCCGTCCTTCTTAAAGGCGGTGCGCATCTTGGCAAGGTCCTCGTAGGGGGTGTCCTGGACGCATTCGTCCTCCCTGAACACGCGGGTCTTGCCCCTTCCCGCCGGCACTTCCACGGGAACGATCTCGTCCACGAAGCGTTCGGCCGCAGCGGCCGCATTGGCCCGGCTGTAGGACTCTGCCGCGAAACGGTCCTGGTCCTCGCGGGTGACGCCGTATTTTTCCGAGCAGAGCTCGTTGCTCATACCCATGTGGAAGTCGTTCACCTGGTCCCAGAGCCCGTCGTGGATCATGGAGTCCTTGATCTGGCCGTGGCCCATGCGATGTCCGAAACGAGCCTTGTCGAGGAAGTAGGGGGCCTGGCTCATGTTCTCCATGCCGCCCGCCACCGCAACGTCCGCGTCTCCCACCTGGATGGCCTGGGCCGCCAGCATCACGGCCTTGAGGCCCGATCCGCATACCTTGTTCACGGTGATCGCTTCCACTTCCCAGGGAAGGCCCGCCTTGACCACCGCCTGCTTGGCGGGGTTCTGGCCGTAGCCGCAGGGAAGGACCATGCCCATGATCGCCTCGTCCACATGGGCGGCGTCGATGCCGGCACGCTTGATCGCTTCTTTTATGACGATGGCGCCGAGGTCGGTGCCGCCGATTTTGGCCAGGGAACCGTTGAAGCTCCCCAGGGGGGTCCTCACGGCGCTGACGATAACTGCTTCTCTCATTTTACATTCCTCTTCTTATGATATCCGGGCCTATTTCTTGCCCCGGTAGATCTTCTGTTCCTTGGCATGGGCGATGAGCTCTTCCCTGAAATCGGGGTGAGCGATGGAGATCAGGAGCTCCGCGCGCTCCCATGTGCTCTTGCCCTTGAGGTTCACGGCGCCGTACTCGGTGACCACGTAGTGTACCGACGCCCTGTGGTTGGTGACGATGGAGCCGGGGTCCAGGAAGGGGCGGATACGGGATTTCACGGTGCCGTCCCTGTCCTCTTTCGTGGAGCGCAGGCACACGAAGGAGGCGCCGTCCTTGGAGTGGTAGGAGGCGTAGGTGTAATCCTGCTGGCCGCCGGTACCCGAGATGTTCCTGAAGCCTGCGGACTCGGAGTTCACCTGTCCGTAGAGGTCCACCTCGACGGCGTTGTTGATGGCCACCATCCTGTCTTGTGCCATGATGTTCTTGTGGCAGTTGGTATAGGAGACCGGGTAGCTGGCGCAGCCCGTGTTGTTGTCGATAAAGTCGTAGAGCTTCTTGGTGCCGAGGGCCAGGGTGAAGACCATCTTGCCGGGGTCGATATTCTTGAACTTTCCGGTCATCTTGCCGGCCTCGTACATATCGACGTATGCGTCGCAGATCATCTCGGTATGGCAGCCGAGGTCCTTGAGGTCGGATTTGGCGATCATCTCCCCCACGATATTGGGGATGGCGCCGATACCCAGCTGGATCACCGAACGATCCTTGATCTTCGCCACCACGAGCTCGGCGATCTTCTTGTCCGCCTCGGTGGGGATGATGATGGGAAGCTCGGGAAGGGGCTTGTTGTTCCCTTCAACAACAAAGTCCACATCGGAGATATGGAGCTGCTCGTGACAGCCGCCGAGGCACCTGGGAATCTCGGTGTTCACCTCGACGATGATCTTTTTCGCGCGCTTGGCGATCTCGTAGGAGAAGGAGTTGGCGCCGCCGAAGTTGAAGAAGCCGTTCTTGTCCATCGGAGTCATGCCCACCAGGAACACGTCCGTGTCGATGATGCCGTCCGTGTAACTCTTGCCGCCCTCGTGAAAGAGCATGGGAATATAGTTGCAGAGGCCCTTGTCGCCGAGGATACGGTCCCCGCCGCTCATATGCCAGTTGTTGTAAGTAAAACTGTCGCGATTGGGGTCGGCGACGGCAACGGCTGCCTGACCGGGATAGGTCATGGCCCTGATCTTTACATCCTTCAACTCACCCGCGCGTTTTGCCAGTGCTGCATCAAGAACATTCGGCTCACTGAAGAACTGACCGTAATCCACCCAGTCTCCAGATTTGACATGTGCGACCGCCTCTTCCGCTGAAATCAGTTTTTCCCGATACTCCCTTGAAAAATCCATGACGCCGTCTCCTTTGATACGATGAAGATATGATGATGTGATTGCAACGCTCCCCATTAAGGGCAGGCCCGGTCAAAGGACCGCTGCAGGCGCGATCCTTTTCGCCTTCCGGGCGGGGCCGTCCGGGAAAAACCCGAGCGGCCCGGCAACCTTGCGCTATCCGATATTGCGATCGTTGAGAAGGTCGTTGGCGATAACGACCCGCTGAACCTGGTTGGTCCCTTCGTAGATGGTGGTGATCCTTGCATCCCGGTAAAAACGCTCGACCGGGTACTCCTTGGTGTAACCATAACCGCCGTGGATCTGGATCGCCTGGCCCGTTACGCGCTGGGCCATTTCCGAGGCGTAGCATTTTGCCATGGAAGCGGCCGACGTGCAGTTTTCCCCGCGCTCCTTGATGGCCGCAGCATTGAGGACGAAGAGCTTGGCCGCTTCCACATCCATGGCCATGTCCGCCAGCATGAAGCGGATGCCCTGAAAATCCGATACCGCCTTTCCGAACTGCTCACGCTGCTTGGCGTACTTGGTGGCCTCCTCGAGGGCCGCCATGCCGATACCGAGGGAAAGGGAGCCGATGCCGATTCTTCCGGAATCCAGCCCCGACATGGCAACGGTAAACCCCTCGCCCTCTTTTCCGAGCATTCTTGACGCGGGAACCCTGCAGTCGTTAAAGAGAAGGTCCACGGTGTCCGACGCGGTCTGACCCATCTTGTCTTCCATGCGGCCCACCTCGAACCCGGGAAGGTCGTGGGTGATAAGGAAGGCGGTGATCCCCTTGCTGCCCTTTTCGGCGGTCCTGGCAAGGAGGATGATCACGCCGCCGTTCTTGCCCGAGGTGATAAACCGCTTGGTGCCGTTGATGATGTAGTCGTCGCCGTCTTTTACGGCGGAACAGGTCATGGCCTGGGGATCGGAACCCGCTTCGGGCTCGGTCAGGGCAAATGCGCCGATGATATCGCCCTCGGCCATGGGCTTGAGAAACTCCTCTTTCTGCTCCTTGGTTCCGAACTTTTCGATGCTGCCGCAGCAGATGGAATCGTGCACACTCATGATCACGCCCGTTGACGCGCATGCCTTGGAGATCTCCGTGAGGGCCAGGGAGTAGGCAACCGTGCCCATGTCCTCGCCGCCGTACTCCTCGGAGACCAGCATTCCCAAAAATCCCAGCTCGCCCATCTTTTTCAGGCTGTCCGCCGGGTACTCGTGCTTCTCGTCCCTTTCCGCCGCCAGGGGGGCCAGCTCCTTTTTCGCGAACTCCCTTGCCATCTTCTGGATCATCAACTGTTCTTTGTTAAGCTTAATCGACATCTCTTCTCCTTATGCGCAATCGAGTGTTACGAACCTGCGAACCCCTCCGCGAAACCGCCCCACACAGATCCCCGGATCCATAGTCCCTTTGGGTTGGAAGAGGTGCCGGCCTTTTCCGCCCCGCGGGTTCGCAGGTCTTTTCCCATTAATTGAAACCCGCTGTTTCTTTATAAACACCGGGAAGCGTTTGCTCTCATCTCCCCGGCCCGATTCCCGATTCGGCAGGCTCGCCGCCCGGGCAATCCGCCCGAACCGACCATTTCAACACCGGCATTCGAGTCCCCTGTCCCGGAACGTTCGGTATACCGTTTCATAAAGAACGGAACATCCGTCCCGGGGAAAGGTTCGCCGGCCGCCGGTCGGCATTAATAAGACCGGTCGGTTTATTTTGACCTGTACATCAGGACCCCAAGGAATCCGTTTCCACATATCGCAACCGCGCCGGAAATCCCAACCGAAATCGATTAATAAGACCGGTTGGTTTATTCGCAAACCGGGAACAAAGTCCCGCAATGATTTTTTGGCGATGGGAACGGATACCACAGCCTTCCCGTGCCGGAAGGATCCACCCTCCCCGCACCTGAAAAACCTCTGTTTCTCTTCGGTCAAGCCCGCTGTTTCAAACACATCCGTTAACGACGTAATCCAAAACCTTCAACTGAAAAAAAGCTGCAATAAATTTTAAAGATTTTCTGCTAATTTGGATTATCTTTCTATTTGCCGCGCCTATTATTGTCAAGGTTTATTTTTCATACCGGCCCCCGGCCGGACCGGATGTACAGCCCCTCCCACGCCACCGGAGTAAAAACTGACCGGCGGTCGCCCGGCGACAGGTATTTCCCACGAACCGTATATTTCCATAAAAATCATGTACCTTTGCGCTCCCTAGGCGTTTTGCCGACCCACATGCTCATAACGACCTGATCTTATGAAACTTTCCGGAGTTCTTACCCGCTCCGCCCCGAAATATTTTATTCCCCGGAATCTCCAGACTCGAATGTGGTACCGGACAATCCCCCTGGAGGATTACTCCAATATGGAAAAACCATGAGATATTTTTCTCAAAAATCCGAGTGATCGCCATGCCGTTTCCGTTCGGTGTTTCAGAACCGTTCCACCGGTGTCGCCACAAGGAAAAACAGCCCGCGCGAACGGCAAGGGGATGGAACCGGTCGCTCGCCGGCATATGGGTAGATGGATTGACAAAATAATAATTCCCGGTAATTCGTGCAGCGCGCCCCGCATCCCGGTTATCGATCTCGGACGGACAACTTCATGCTGCCGGCCGATTATCGATTTCGGGCGGAAATCTTCATGCTGCCCACCGATTATCGATTTCGGACGGAAAAGTTCATACTGCCCACCGATAATCGATCTCCGGACGGAAAAGTTTATGCTGTCGGACTGTTATCGCTCCCCGGGCGGAAAAGTTCGTGCTGTTGAATTTCAAATGAATGGGATATGATGGTGTAAGCGTCGTCCTTACGGTGAACTGTTCATTAATGCAGGAAACCGCCGGAGCGCCCGAGGGCAACCGGGCGGGCTTCCCAGGGAGAACACCCAAATGACGAACCGGTCCCCCGGAGGAGAAACCGATAAAATACCCGCGAAAAAAGGAAACCGGCTCGCCCTCTTCCTGAAAATCCTTTTTCCGATCCTGATCCTTGCAGCAGGCTTTACTGCGGCAAAGCACCTGTACAAGGGGGCCCCCAAGGCAAAAAGGAACCGTCCCGCCCCGCGCCCTCCCCTTGTGTCGGTAACCGCAGCGACAAAGGCAAACCACCGGGTCGTCGTCTCCGCCATGGGAACGGTAACGCCTTCCAAAAGGATCGATCTCAAGTCCCGGCTCAGCGGGGAGGTGATCCATGCGGCAAAGGGGTTCACACCGGGGGGCCTTTTTAAAAAGGGAGATTTGATTCTCGGCATCGATCCCGCAGATTTCCGCCTTTCCGTTCGCCGGCACAGGAGCCTGGTGAAGCGCGCGAAGGCGGACCTGGAACTCGAGGCCGGCCGCCGGGATGTTGCAAGGGAGGGGCTCAAACTCCTCGCCAGGACATCGGGAAGAATCGTTGCCGACACCTCCCTTGCCCTCAGAAAACCCCAGCTCGCCCAGGCAAGGGCGGATCTCGAAACGGCAAAAACAGCCCTGGACCAGGCACTCCTGGACCTGAAAAGAACCGAGATCAGTGCCCCGTTCAACGCCATGGTACTGGAGCAGATGGTGGAGCCGGGCTCCCAGATCGCCCCCCGGGAGGTGCTGGCGACCCTCGTGGGAACCGACGCCTACCGGATCGAGGCGGCAATTCCCATGGATCGCCTTCGGTGGATCCGGATACCTCCCCTGAACGCGCCGGGGGGCAGCCGGGCCGCGGTGAAAACCCGGGACGGCACTGAGCGGACCGGCGAGGTGATCCGGCTTCTGGGGGATATGAACGAGGAGAGCCGGATGGCGCGGGTGCTGATCCGGGTCGCCGACCCCCTGGGCCTTGCCCCGAAAGCCCCGGAAACCCAGCCCCTTATCATCGGCAGCTATGTGAGCCTCTCCATCGAGGGCGAACTCCTTGAAGGGGTCGTTCCCGTTCCCCGGACCGCCCTGCGGGACGGGAACAGGATCTGGCTCCTCGAAGAGGGAAAACTCGCCGTAAAAAATATCGCCCCCGTGTGGCGGGACAGAGCCTTTGTTTACGTGAAAAACGGCATCGCTCCCGGCGATCTGATCATCGTTTCCGCAATCGCTGCGCCCGTTCGCGGGATGCCCCTGCGCCTCGGGAAGGAGGAACGGATCACAACTGCGGAAATGAAAGAGGACGGGGGATCGTGACCATGGAGAACAGTCCCGGGGAAAAACGCCTTAAGGGTCCCATCGCGTGGATGGCCGCCAATCCCGTTGCCGCCAATCTCCTCATGGTGATCCTCCTTGCGGGGGGGCTTACGGTGGGCTCCGGCATCCGGCAGGAGGTTTTTCCCGCATTCGACAGGGAACAGGTGCGGGTCTCCGTCGCCTATCCCGGCGCCGGCCCCGAAGAGGTGGAACGGGGCATCATCCTCGCGGTGGAGGAGGCGATCCAGAACCTGGACGGGGTGGACGAGATCCACGCGACGGCAAACGAAGGCATGGCAAGTATTACCGTCAATGCCCTCTCGGGGGCGGACACCCGGCAACTCTCAAGGGAGATCGAGAGCCGGATCGATGCCGTCACCTCCTTTCCCGAGGAGGCGGAAGAGCCGGAGGTGACCCTGCCCACCCGAAGGCGGGAGGTGATCTCCTGGGCCCTCCACGGGGATGTGGGAGAGAAGGTCCTCAGGGAAAAGGCCGAGGCGTTAAGGGACATGCTCCTCCTGGACCCGCAGATCACCCAGGTGGTGCTCGAAGGGGTGAGGGATCACGAGATCCACGTGGAGGTTTCCCAGGAGAACCTCAGGCGCCACAACCTCACCCTGGAACAGGTGGCCCGTCGGATCGGGAACGGTTCCGTGGAGCTTCCGGGCGGGAGCCTGAAGACCGAAAGGGGGGAGATCCTCGTTCGCATGAAGGACCGGCGGGATCTTGCAATGGAGTACGGGGAACTCCCGGTGGTCGCCCTGTCCGACGGCTCCCGCACCCTTCTTTCGGAGATCGCCGAAGTCAGGGAGGGGTTTTCCCATTCCGATGTTTATGCGAGCTTCAACGGGAAACCCGCCGTCCGCGTGGAGGTGTTCCGGGTGGGCAACCAGAAGCCCACCGTCGTCACCGAAGCCGCCCGTAAAAGGGTCGCCCTTTTCGAGGAGGGACTTCCTCCGGGCCTTCGAATCACCATGGTGCGGAACCTGTCCAGTATTTTCCGGCAGCGGGCAACCCTGCTCGTCAAGAACGGGCTCATGGGGCTCTGCTTGGTTTTTTTGTGCCTGGCCCTGTTCCTGGAGATCCGGCTGGCCTTCTGGGTGAGCATGGGGATCCCCGTCTCCATACTGGGGGCCTTCCTGGTCCTGCCCCTCACGGGGTTTTCCATCAACATCATCTCCATGTTCGCGTTTATCGTGACCCTGGGGATCGTGGTGGACGACGCCATCGTGACAGGGGAAAATATCCATCATCACCGGCAAAGGGCGTGGGCGGCATGGAGGCCGCCGTAATGGGGGCAAGAGAGATCAGCGTGCCCGTGACCTTCAGCGTCATCACCAATATCACGGCATTTCTGCCCATCCTCTTTGTGCCGGGGGTCATGGGTAAGATCTACCGGAACGTGCCCATGGTGGTGATCGCCGTGTTCGCCGTCTCCCTCGTGGAGAGCCTCTTCGTGCTGCCCGCCCACCTTGCATTTGAAAAAGATCGTGAAAGAGGAGGCATCCTCGGAAGCCTTGCCCGCCTTCAGGAACGCTTTGGAAACGCCTTCATGAACCTCGTGAAAACCCTGTACGGTCCCTTTCTCGCGCTTATCATACGCCACCGGTACACCACCGTTGCCCTTGGCGTCGCCCTTCTCCTCATCACGGCGGGATACGTGAAGGGGGGGAGGATGGGGATGGTCCTCTTTCCCAGGGTGGAATCCAACTATGCCTTTGTTACAGCGACCCTTCCCTACGGCACCGCCGCCTGGAAGACGGCCGAGGTAAAGCAGCGGATCGTGGACGGGGCCTGCGGGGTGATCGCCGGGATGGGAGGGGAGAAGCTCTCCCGGGGCATCTATGCCCGGGTCAACGAAAACGTGATCAGGGCAAGGCTGCTCCTCACCCCGCCGAATGTGCGCCCCTTTGCCACGGAAACCGTTTCAAGGGCATGGCGAAAGGCCGTGGGCGAGGTGCCGGGCCTTGAATCCATCGTGTTTCAGTCGGACCGGGGGGGGCCCGGATCGGGAAGCAGCCTCACCGTGGAGCTGAGCCACCGGAATATCGACGTGCTCAAAGCGGCCGGCGGCGCGCTTGCCCGGGAGCTCGCCTATTTCCCCAATGTCAGGGATATCGACGACGGCGCGGCAAGGGGAAAACCCCAGTTCGATTTTAAAATGCTCCCGGAAGGAGAGCGACTTGGGCTCACGGCAAGGGAGGTGGCCCTGCAGGTGCGTCACGGTTTTTACGGGGCCGAAGCCCTGCGCCTCCAGCGGGGCAGGGGCGAGGTCAAGGTCATGGTCCGCCTGCCCGAACCCGATCGCCTTTCCGAGGAGAGCCTCGATGAACTTGTGCTCAGAACACCGGGGGGCGGGGAGGTCCTCTTGCGGGAGGTTGTTGCGATGAAACAGGGGCGGGCCTACACTGCCGTCAAACGGCGAAACCTCCACAGGATCACCCAGGTAACGGCGGATGTTTTGCCGAGAAGGGAAACAAACCGGGTCATCGCAACCCTGAAAACGGACGTTCTACCGGAACTCTCCGAGCGATATCCCGGGCTGACATACAGCTTCCAGGGAAAGCAGGCTCGTATCCGGGAAAGCGCAAGGAGTCTTGTCCTCGGCCTCCTCCTGGGGCTCCTGGTGATCTATGCCCTCCTGGCGATCCCCTTCCGGAGCTATTTCCAGCCCCTGATCATCATGGCCGCCATCCCCTTCGGCATCATCGGGGCCGTGGCCGGCCATCTTCTCCTGGGATTTTCCCTGTCCATCATCAGCCTCTTCGGGCTTGTGGCCCTGTCGGGGGTGGTGATCAACGACGCCCTTGTCCTGATCCACAGGGCCAACCGGAACAGGGAGAGGAAGATGGGCACGTTCCGGTCGATCCACGAAGCGGGACTCCATCGGTTCCGGCCCATCCTGCTCACCACCCTCACCACCTTCGGGGGGTTGGCCCCCATGATCTTCGAAACCTCCAGACAGGCCCGGTTCATGATCCCCATGGCCGTTTCCCTCGGGTTCGGGATTCTCTTTGCCACATTCATCACCCTTGCCCTTGTTCCATGCCTCTACATGATTTTAGAGGACATCAGGGGACTCTTCAACGGAAACGCCTGAAAGCGGCCGTTCCTTTGCATCACGACCCCAATTGCCCGGCGACAAACTATCCGGCGCCTTGAAAGCATGCAACCGGACGGCTCCACCCTTCCGGAAAACGGCTTATCGGCATATGGCTATGGTGTACGATGGAGCGTACGGTTCCCACCTTCCGGAAAACAACTGATCGGTATATGGATATGGGTACTGTGGATCATTGATCGGGCAGACGGTTTCGAATGGATCTCCGGGAGCGGGTATGTCCCGGAAATGATCATTCCTCGTAAATGGGGATATCGGGATAAAGGGCCTTGGCACAATCGGGGCAGATGCCGTGGGTGAATTCGGCCGAGGAGTGGGTCTCGATGTAAGCCTCGATCCTGTTCCAGAACCCCTTGTCGTCCTTGACCTTCTTGCAGTTTGAACAGATGGGGAGGATTCCCCGGAGGGTTTTGAGTTCCGACAGGGCGCGCTGGAGTTCCGCGTTCTTCTCCTCCACCTCCCCGTAAAGGCGCTCTCTCTCCAACACCTCTTTTTCCAGGTCGCGCTTGGATGCCTTGATGTTCCGATTGGACCTAAGAAACACGCACACGGAAAGCGCCATGGCCATGAAGGAGATCGCCACAAGGGCGATAAGGGCCCAAAATTTACGGATAACGGCGCCCGCCGATATTTTTCCAAAATCCTCGTAGGGCTCGAGCTTCAGCGTCCTGAGGCACTCATGAACCGTCTGGTAGTTCAGGGGAATGGTCCAGCCGGCGCAGTCGGCGGCAAGGGCGGCATGGGAGTAAGGCGGCATTTCAAGGAGTTTAAGGGCAACCCGTTCAGCCAGGTGCACCGGTGTGTGGGCCACCCTTGCAAAAGGCCACTCGGGATACTCCCGGGTTGAGTGCACGAACGGCATATGGACCCTGCCGCCGCCGTGCTGGTGAATCACGTGGAAATCGTCAAGGGATATCTTTTTCTCCATGTCCATACGTTCGAGGGTGTCGGACCTGACGGTTCCCGCATCCACCCTGCCCTCCTTTACCGCCATGACCACCGCATCATGGGTTCCCCCGAAGGAGAGGGAAGAGAAATCGGATCGGGGATCGATGCCCGCCTCCGTCAATTCCCGCCACGCCATCCGCCAGCCGCCGAAGGATGTTTCCTTCACCGCCATGAAACGCCTGCCCGAAAGATCCGCAAGCTCCCGAAGAGTTCGATCCTTCCTGGTGAAGATCACGCCGCCGAAGGTGGTATAGACCCCGTTGAGCCGCCTGTTCTTCAGGGTGGCCATGCGATTGACCCCGAACTTTCGTTCGAGGGCCACATAAAAGGAGGGATTTGCAAGAATAAAATCCACCAGCCCCTTTTCCACCACCCCATGAATCCGTTCAAAATCCACGGGAACGATCTCAAAGGCCTTGCCGGGAATCTCCCTTGAAAGGTATTCCGCCGTGGGAGTCCACCTTTGAAGACATATTTCAGGCCCCCGCTTTGCCAGCACACCGATCCTCACGATCTCCTCCTCGGCGTATGAAACCCCCGCCGGCAGTATCATAAGGAAGGCAAAAACTCGGAAAACGCTCAAAAGGTGCATCCGGCAAACTCCTTTTCGAAAAGGGACCGATCTTTTTCATGCCATGTATTAATATTAACAGAATTGTTCCGCCATTTCAAAAAATCCCTCATCCCATGGGCCCGCGCTCCATTCCGGACACCCTCGACATGCAACGAACCGAAATGCCGACAAGGTGATCATGGACGATATACCATGATATACATGGCCCTTGTACCCGCCGGCTGGGGCTGGAGGGTATACCTTGCGGCCCAGTCGGGAAAAAATCTCTGCTGCGCGGGGGAGGTTCCGGGTACCGTATGCAGACCGCCCCGGCAGTTGGCATTGTTCGGTACCGTTCCCGCGGGACAGGGGGCCGGATTTCCGGTGCAACACCCACGGGTTGCCGCCGACGGCATGGATCTTGGCGAAAAGAAATAGGTCGCTCCCGTCGTGGTATCGCCGATCCCCCCCTGGAGCAGCCTTCGCGCAAGGGTCGTGAACGCCGCCGAGGCCGTTCTTCTATTATACTGGGAAGCCGGCGCCGCAGCATCGAGGTCGGTTGTGTTCCGCCACAGCATCCGGTTGATCACGGTCCAGCCCACGGCCATGGCCTCCATTTGATTCGCGGGCGCGCTCATCTCCCCCGTGAGGATCTGGGCGAGTATTCTCCTGTTGGCCGCCGTGTTCAATGCGCCGCCGAAACTTCCGGGTGCCTGGAAACCGGTCGTTACCGGAAACGAGCCGGCGGAGGTGTGGAGGGGCACGCCCCTGTTGTCCAGTATGCGGGACCTGAAGGGTCCGCCGCCGGCAAGGGGGCCGGCATAGCCTGCGGCCCCGGGCCTCGTGAGGCCGTCCCAGGTGCAGCTCATCCGCCCCCTGATGAGCCCCACCCGGCAGGCATGGGCCCTGTTGCCGGCGGCATCGATAATCTCCCAGACGCCCTGGAATCCCGCTGCGGGACGGGGTATGGTCATCCGGATCCGCACCTGTTGCCCAAAAGCGGTGATGCCGGTCGCGGGAACAACGCTTTCACCGGTGACTTCGATGGGGGGAACATAGTCCTTGTGCACATATCCGAAGATATCGTTTCCCGCGACATGGCCCCGCAGACGAAGTTCCTCGATAATCCCCACCGCATCGTTTGTCATCCGCGCATTGTTGGTGATCCAGACGGCCTTGAAATCTCCCGTGACGCCCCCCAGGACCTGGACCGGGGTGCCCAGGGTCACCCGCCCGATCCTGTTTGCCGTTGCATGGGCGTTCCACCTGAAATTCACGGCGGTTGCCCCCGTTATACCGGCCGACCGGGACCCCAGCACCGAAGCCGTGTTCGCGGCCGGGGGATGAAATGCAGGGATCTTGACCCTGTTGCCCGCCGAAGGAAGGGCGCGTGGATTACCCGGAAAGGACTGAACGGCGATCGCCAATACACCGTAACGGGAAGCCAGCCCCGAATAGGTGTTACCCCGTTCCACGATCCATACGAAATGGGGCGCCCCCCCGCCGGTCGGGGTCCGGATCCTTCCGTCCTGGGCACGTTGAATCACCCCCAGGGGCGCCCTTTCCGGCCCTGTTCCCCCGGCCGTGCTCTCCCGGATATCACTGTTCCCGGGCTTGCTCCCGCCCCCCTGCTGTACAACATGGGTCAGCTCGTGCGCCAAAAGGCGCCTTCCCGTGGATGTACCCGGCGAAAAACGCCCCCTTGCAAAGGCGATGTCCCGCCCCGAGGTAAAGGCAAGGGCATTCAGGGCACGGGACGATTCGAACGCTTCCGGACTCGTGTGTACCCTCACCCCTCCAAAATCGTGACCGAAACGGGGCTCGTAAAAATCGCGCAGATCTTTTGAAAGAGGGACGCCCTTTCCCTTCAAATCGTGGATTCGGGGGGGCGCTGCATCGGATAAGCACTTTGCCCGCAATCCTTCGTTTCCCTCTTCCTCAATACCGCCGATGTCACTTACACGCTGAATAACGACGCTTGCGGTTTCGAAAACGGGCCTTGCGGGTTTCCCTTTATGTTCGTCCCCTTCGACAACCTCGTTTGTTCTTTTAAAAAACAACCTATTGCCCCCCGGCATGGAAGGTTTCCCATCCACATCCAACTCCCTGTTTTCCCCCCGGCCCGGAGGGCGGTTTTCATAGGGTCAGGAGGGTTTTCGGCGAACCTTGGAGTCCGGCATGGCCATCACCTTGTCCGCCACCCGGTCCGCCTCCCTTTCAAAGGGATCGTCGGGAGGTCCCACGGTGAGCCCTGATTTAAGGAAAATCCCGTTTTTCCCGGGCCATGATTCAGCCCTTATCCCGCCGCCGATTTCCGGATACGCGCCACCGCCGTTTTCCCAAAGGCCGGGTTCCCGGATTCTGCCTGGAATCGTCAATTTCCGCCAGAGGGGATTGCCGGCGGTACCTCGGATATTCCTGCTTTTAATCCCTTCCGCCCGGGGTTCCCGGAAAGCGGTTTTCGGGGATTCATGGCTTATTGCAAGGGACATCTTCTTTTCCTTTTACAATCGTTATATGGATGCGGATGTTGAAAGGCTGCCTTGCCCGACTTTCAAAAAGCGCCCGAAAAAATCGAATCCGGGTCGAAAGGAATTGTTTATTCAGTTTATATCCCGAAGGCAGGGTTTTCGGTGAGGCAGTTACCGGACCAATATCATCGCTTCACTGTCACCGCTGTTGCAGGGACAAGACAGGTTGATACATGAAAACTAAATCAGCATCCGAGGAACCGCAAGAAACTTGCGTTTGTCGCCGGTGGGAATCACGGATCAATGGAGTTGTTGAAATATCCTGTTGTTACAGCGTCCATTATGATATCTTATCCAGCAATTCAAGTGGTAGACCCGGCAGGCAGGCATGGAGTAAGGGACTCGGAAGAAATAACATCCACAAGATTTTTGATTCAATGCCCTTTTGCTAGGGTCAAAAGCAGCTATCTAAAATTGTGGCGCTGTTTATCTCTTCAAGCCTGATCCGGTTTTGGCGCCGGGGACGACAGTTTTTCCACCATAAACCGTTATTTGATCGGAGGTGTCACATTGAAAAACGGCAACTGCCCAAAATGCGATTCAGGTGAAGTCTATTCAGGAGAAGGCCTTATACTCAAATCCGGCCCGTTTGCCGGCAACTCCATTCCGGTAAGCCTGACCAGCCTCGCCCCCCTGGACAACTTCGTGTGCGTGGACTGCGGTTACGTGGAACATTATATCTCCGACCGCTACAAGCTTAAAGAGATAAAAAAGAAGTGGGACAAGGCCTCGGAGACAGGTTCGGAAAAAGAAAAGTAGAATGAAACTCGCAAGATTCAGCGTCAATGTCAGAATGTTGTGGCGGCTCTTCTTTATCGTCCGGATCGCGGTATGGCACGGATTCATCGATATCGCATCCCGTTTCGTACGGATATCGCCGCCCCTGTTTAAGGATCGCAAACCCGGGTATCCTTCGCCCTTTCCCTCGCCCGACGGGATCCGCCGGGTCATCGAAAAGTTGGGCCCCAGCTTTATAAAACTCGGACAACTCCTCAGCACACGGGACGATATCCTTGCACCGGAATACGTTTCGGAACTCAAGAAGCTCCAGGATCAGGTCCCTCCCCTTCCCCTTGCCGACATCAGGGAGGTGATCGAAACCGAGCTGGGCCGGCCCATAGGCCGCCTGTTTGCCGAGTTCAATCCCGAGGCCCTTGCGGCGGCCTCGGTGGCCCAGGTCCACGAGGCCAGGCTCTTTACCGGGGAAAGGGTGGCCGTCAAGGTGATCCGGCCGGATATCGCCCCCATCGTTCGGGAAGATATCCGCCTCATGTACTCCATTGCCCGTAAATTCGAAAGGGGTTTTGAAACGGGCCGGGTGCTCGGGGCCGTGAACCTGGTCAAGGAGTTCGAAAGGACCATCTACAACGAACTGGACATGTTCGTTGAAGCCGGGAGCATCGAGAAGTTCGAAAGCAACTTCAAGGAGATCGACGAGATTCACATCTGCGCCGTCCACCGGAACCTCATATCCAAATCGGTCCTGGTGATGGAGTTTATCGACGGTTTCAAGGTGGACGAGGTGGACGCCATCAGGGCCCACGGCATCGATACCGGCGAGATCGCCATGATCGGCCTCAGGTCCTTTTCCCGCCAACTCATGGAGTTCGGCTTCTTCCATGCCGACCCCCACCCCGGAAACACCATCGTCATGCACGACGGCAGGGTGAGCATCATCGACTTCGGCCTGATGAGCTACCTGGACGCCGAGCTCATGGAGCAGCTGGCGAACGTCTGCCTGGGGTTTGCCGAACACGATTACGACATGGTGATGAACGCCTTGGGGGACATGGGGCTCTTCAACGTGGAGGAGATGGACCTGAGGGACTTCAGAACGGACCTCAAGGATATCAGCGAGCCGTTCTACGGCCGATCCCTGGATACCATCTCCGTGAAGGATGTATACGACAAGGTGATGCAGCTCGTTCTGAAACACCGGATCCGGCTTCCCAGGACGATCCTCCTGGTGCTCAAGACCTTTGTCCAGAACGAGGCCATCGGCAAGAAGCTCGGCAGCCGGGCCAGTATCCTGGAAGTGGCCAAGCCCTTTGCCAAAAAGCTCCTGGGAAAGAGCTACGATCCCAGGAAGCTCATGAAGAACATGAGCCGCGACGCCAAGGTGTTCGGCGACTACCTGAAGAAGATGCCCAGGAACGTGAACGAGATCCTGGAAAAGGCGGCGGGGGACAAGCTGACCGTTTCCATTCAGCACACGGCGGCGCCCAAACTCCACAAAACCCTGGAAAAGGGGCTCAACCGGATGGTGGTGGGGGTGATCATCGCGGCATCCACCATCGCGGCCTCGCTGGTCCTCAATTCATCCAGAACGGTAATGGAGGTGGATCTGACCGGGATCGGGCTTTCCGCAGTCCCCCTCACGGCGATTCTCGGCGTGACCGGTTACGTTATCGCCACCTTTCTGGGGCTCTGGCTGATCATCTCCATCCTCACATCCGGCAGGCTGTAACCCCCCGGGGTAGTCCCCGCAAGCCGATCCGGACAACATTCCCGGTTTCGATCCGAAAAGGAACCCGGTCTTTGTTCCCGTGGTCGACAGACAAAACATGATCACAACCCGATTTGTTCGACGCACTTTACCGATGCTTCATTTTGCGCTCGAATAATCAAGGTCGGACATTTTATACAGGGTCGGCATCAATTGAGTTCGCGATGAAGGTTTTCCAGATAGGATACGGCCTTTCCAACCGTATCCGTCTGCATATGATGCAGCTCCACCTTCTCGCCGATTCCCCTTGGGACGGTAAAGGTCAGTCGCCCGCCCAGATGCTGCCGGAATTGCTCCAGCCCGTCCAGCACCTCCAGGTTGCCGTTGCCGTTTGTCCTGCCCAGGGATTCGTGCCATATGGGCAAACCGCAGCGTACAAAGGCCCTGAGGGTTCGCATGAACTCATCTTCCGTCACATAGCCGTGCTCCATGGCGTAAAACAGGTCGACGGCAATACCGACGGCAACGGCCTGGCCGTGAGCGATGGTGTAGCCGGACATGCTCTCGATCTTGTGGGCCGCCCAGTGACCGAAGTCAAGGGGTCTTGCGGAACCGAACTCAAAGGGGTCGCCGCCGGTACGGATATGCTCCAGGTGTAGCACCGCGCACCTGTGCACTGCCCTTTCCATTGCCTCCAGGTCCCTGTCCTTGAGTTTTTCCGCAGCCTCGTCAAGAAAACGGAAGAACACCGCATCCTTTATAAGGGCGATCTTGAACGCCTCGGAGATTCCCCCGATCCAGTCCGTGAAGGAGAGGGTGGTGAGGAAGTTTGAATCGTTGAGCACGGCAAAGGGCGGGGCGAAGGTTCCAATGAAGTTCTTCTGGCCGTTCTCGTTGAGGCTGTTCTTCACCCCCACCCCGGCATCGTTCTGGGCAAGGGTGGTGGTGGGCATGCGGATCAGGCGGAGGCCCCGGTGGGCAATGGCCGTTGCGAAGCCTACCATGTCCAGGACGCTGCCGCCGCCCACGGCGATGATGTAGCTCTGGCGATCCAGGTCAAGATCGCAGATGGCCCTGACGATATCGTGGACATTGTCCCACCCGTTCTTTGCGGCCTCCCCGCCTTCCAGCACAACAGGGGGGGCGACCAGCTCGATCTCCCCGTTTCTCCCCTGGAAATAATCGGTGATCCGGGAGATCAGCCCCGGATCCGTATCGATCACGCCGGAATCGATATAAACCGCCGCCCGGTGACGCCTCACCTCCCCCAGGCGTCCCATGGTCTCCTCCAGGAGATCGTTATGCCCCGCGAACAGGTCGCGACCAAAATAAACAGGATAGGTATACGGTACGGAAATCGACTGGTCGTATACGGCATAAGGCCGTGTTGTCCCTTGGCTCATCTGCTTTTCCTTATCTTGCCGCTCCCCGGCTCGGCGGGTTCCCGAACGATGCCGCCAAGCACGCGGTTCGACATGCCGACAGTCGGATCGGTCCCGGATACGGGGAGATTATTTTTCGGGGGAAAGACCGGCATCCCCAAATATCGGTTCCAGGTATTCGAGACTCTCTATGCCCGCTTCAACGGGTGTATCCGTGTATGGATACAGCTCCAGGCAGATATCGCCGTCGTATCCGAGGTCGGCCATGGCCTTGAACACGCTGTAAAAGTCGATGGCGCCCCTTCCGGCGATAAGATGCTCGTGGGTCCTGTCCTCGGCGATATCCTCCAGGTGAACATGTCCCACCCATTTATAAAGATCCCTGAAGGCTTCGGCGGGATCCTCGCCAACGCAGTAAAAATGGCCGATATCGAAGTTCAGGCCCACGATGGGAGATTCCACGCGTTCCATGAACGCCTTGAATTCACCGGAGTTTTCGATAAAGAGATCAGGCTCCGGCTCGATCAGCAGCTTCACCCCCAGCTCCTCGGCCGTGGGAATCACCTGCTTCAAGCCGTCCAGGAAAAGCTCCGTTGCCGCCTCCCGGGTGATATCCCCAAGGGGGCCTCCGGGGGGAATGGAGATAACCCTGCAATCCAGTTTATCGGCAACCCTCAGGCAGTCGAGGGTATGCCTGATGCGGATCTCCCTTCTTTCGGCCTCGGGTTCGATCCAGGAGGGAAGATAGGTGTCCCCCACCGCAAACAGGGTAAAGCAGTTGAGATTGGTGATCCGGGCGCCCAACTCATCCACGGTTCTTTTCAGGGAGAGAAGGGCCTCATCGGTGTATTCAGGTGGATAGAGGTGGGGCTTGTCGCACATGATTTCGAAACCGCCGAAACCGGACGCGGTGATCTTGGCCATGGCTTCCGTGAGCGGGTACTTAACAAAGGAGTTGGTGCTGTATCCGAATACCATATCAGTTCCTGTTGTCATACGCTGTTCCGTGCTGTTTTTATTCCGCGGATGCGGCCCGAGCTTCCAGGGAAAAACGAATCCCCCCGAAACCACGACAGGGACGCAACCGCCATACCGCCGCTTTGAGCAATTTCCACTTGCTCTTATTTCATTTAGACGTATTTCCTTATCATACTAACCCGGTCCATATAAAGCGGAAATTGCGATTCTTCAGCCCTTGAATATTACGATTTTCACGGTGCCGGAATATGGAATTCCGGATAAAACCCGCACCACGATCCCCATGCCCTTTTCCCGGTTGGAACCATCGGTGCCGGCACCGATAAGAGGAAACACAACCGATCCATTTTCCCCATCAATCGCCACACGGCTTGAGGGAGAAATGCGCAAGGTAATTGACGCTTGTATCCGTCCCCGAGAAATATACCCGGGTAAAAGGGTTGTATCCCATGCCGGAGAAGTTTTCCCGGGTCAGCCCGGCTTTGAGGGCCCAGGCGGAAAGCTCCTCCGGGGTGACGAATTTTTTCCAGTTGTGGGTGCCGGCGGGCAGCAGGCGAAGGACGTATTCGGCCCCGACGACGGCAAAGATAAAGGATTTGAAGTTCCTGTTGAGGGTGGCGAAAAAGAGGTCGCCCCCCGGCTTGAGGAGGCGCGCGCAGGAAGCAACCACCGAGGCGGGGTCCGGAACATGCTCCAGAAGTTCCAGGCAGGTGACCACATCAAAGGCCCCCGGCTTTTCCCTTGCCATCTCCTCCACGCTCATCTTGCGGTAACGGATATCCCATCCACTCACCGCAAGGTGCTCCCTTGCCGCCGAAAGTGGCAGTTCGCCCATGTCGATTCCGGTTACCCGCGCCCCCTTTTCCGCCATGGCCTCGCTGAGAATACCGCCGCCGCACCCCACGTCCAGCACCTTCTTTTCCTTCAGGTCAACCCGTCCGTCGATATACCCCACGCGCAGGGGGTTGATATCGTGGAGGGATTTCATTCTTCCCCCCCTGTCCCACCAGTCGGTTGCCGGCGATCCGAATTTTTCGATCTCGCGGGCATCTACATTATGATTTTTCATGGCGTCCTCGGTTTTCCGGTTCGATAAAATTGAATCCCTCGCAAGCAACGAGCAACGAGCAACGAGCAACGAGCAACGAGCAACGAGCAACGAGCAACGATTTTACGCACAGAACCATCCTCCGTGCAACTCAAATAGCCCGACTTTTTTAAGATTCGGTGATTTTCTCTTTCCCGACGAGACGATTCCGAAACTTCCATATTCGAATCAGCCGATCGACCATATGGACCGGTTTACCGGTCTTTTTTCAGGGCTTGGCCGCATGATCGACCGGCCAACTCGACACGTTGACCGCATTTCGGTATTGATCCCCTTAATCACAGGGGGGATATCCGGCGGCGACCATCCTGCCGGATCCAAACCGGCCGACGATATGATCAAGCCCCTTTTTCAACTTGCAATATGCTCCGATGCGAGGAAAACCGTATTGGGAAGAGCTCAACAGGGTTCGAAAAAAAGCCCTCCCCCCCTCCAACGCCTCCGATTATCCGGCGGCAGGGTTTTTCCTTCTCCTTGACTTGCCCCCCCATTTCGTCTATTTTCCATTAATTTTTCATATTCTCGGTGCTCCGGAATTCAGGCGCCGCGCAGCCCCTCCCGGGGAGGGACCGCGGCCCGGAACGGGATACCGGGCAACCGTATCATCCGTGGATACTTATCCTTGACGGGTATGTAAAAAAAGCCGCCGGGTGACCGCCACTCCGCCACGGAAACATGCCGTGAAGGAATCGGGCCCCGACTACGCAAAATTCAGGCTTCAGGCTTTTTTTACATGTTTGCCGTTTTTTCAGCAGGGGGAATCATTTTGGGAGCTGCATCGGGTTCAATGAACAGGCAGGGGCTGAATCGTTTAAAACTATTTGGTGCATTATCGAGGACGCCCCACGGAATACTAGATATGACGACACCCATATTCGGTGCATGCCTCTGGCTCGGCGGACTTCCCGACATCACCGTGATACTCATCGGGCTCGTTACGGTTTTTTCCGGGTACACGGCGGTCTATGCGCTGAACGACCTTGTGGGATACAAGGTGGACAAGGCAAACCTGAACCTTGTGGGAACGCAAGGGAAGGACCGCTCCAACGACCTTGATTCGGCCCTGGTTGCCCACCCCATGGCCCAGGGGCTGCTCTCCCTGCGGGACGGAGTTCTCTGGGTGGTTTTCTGGTCGATCCTTGCCCTGACCGGGGCATATATGTTGAATCCCGTATGCGCCCTGATATTTATACTGGGCTGCGTGCTTGAGACCATCTACTGCCTGCTGCTCAAGGTGAGCCCCATCCGCACCGCCGTGAGCGGCGTGGTCAAGACCCTCGGCACCATGGCGGCGATATTTGCCGTGGACCCGAACCCCTCCCCCCTGTTCACGGCCTCCCTGTTCCTGGTTCTCTTTTTCTGGGAGATCGGGGGACAGAATATTCCCAACGACTGCACGGATATCGAAGGCGACTCACGTCAGGGCGCCAGAACCGTGCCCATCCTCCTCGGCGAAAAAGGCGCTGGGCTGGTGATCATCATCACCCTTGTGCTCGGTATCTTTCTTACCGTCATGCCCCTTTCGCTTTCTCCCCTCGCCTTCACCCTTTCGGAGATAACGGCGGTTGTCCTGACGGGTTGGGCCATCCTGATGATACCGGCCCTTGCCTATTACAGGAGCGGCGACCGGGTGGACGCCATGTCGCTCTTTAACCGGGCCAGCTACTACCCCCTGTTTCTCTTTGTGGCGGTGATGCTCAAAATGGCCTTCTGATCGGAAAAAACAGACATGTTGTCCCATGGAGACCAAATGCAGCGGGGCCTGTCCGGAGCCGGTGTTCCAAACTCACCAAGTGACGTCATATAATGCGGAATCCGAAACGATACCTGCTTGCCGGATATCTATTCACCGTTGTCGCGAACCCCATTTTCAGGAGATTTCATGCCCCAAACGGAAACAGGGAAATCCCTCTCGGGAGAGTGTTTCCCATAACGTAAATGCAACCTGCTCCCGTACAAGGAGTCCCTACCCCAGACAAGCCGGCAACGAAAAGTTTTTAACATAAAAACGCAAGATCTTTGCCGGCAAGACTCTAACTTATCAGTCTAATTCTATTATCAAATCGGATTGAACATTGCCCCCCGTGAAGCGCAGGCCGCGCAAAAGACGGTCGCCAAATCATTTATCCAACGCGAGCACCGACACCCCATGGCATAATTGGAAAAATTGCTTCGCTTTTATCACATGATCATCCACATTGATGTTCTCATAAAAAGTTCAAACCCGATTTTTCGAGTGCCGTATGAAGTATGAGAACGGCATTTGAAGCACGCTTGAGTGTGGGCGGAATTTAGGCCGCCGACTTGTTACAGGAACATCAACATGAATGCGCCGGCGAACAGTCCAAGCTTGATCTTTCGAACATTCAAGAAAGATAGACCGGCCGTATGGAGCGGTTGGGGTTACAATCTCGATTACCATCTTTATTTACAAGCCCTTCGTACATTCCATTTCTTCCGCCCCCCTGGGGTTCGACGCTGCCGGATGTTCCCCCATTCTCATTTCGAGATATTTTTGATCTAAGTCAAGGCAGGCCGCCCAACTCTGTCGTAAAAGGGATAACGAGGCGAAAGAGGAATTTACGGCCGTTTCAGGCATCGACCCATATATCTGTTTTTTTTAAGGAGTTTTGAACTACCATGACTGCGGAATCAAACAACCCGACCGGAACAACGCCCCCTGTTCACGCCACCGAAACGGCACACAAAGCGAAACCATCCGAAATAAAAGCCCGCCTGAGCGTGCGAAACTGGATTCAACTCGGGATCTTTGTTCTGACCATAGCCGTGGGGATCCAGTTTTTCCTGTATGTTCACCAGGCTTCCGGCACGGGCGCCGTCCCCGTTGAAAGGCCCCCCGGAGTGGAGGGCTTTCTGCCCATCGGGGCGCTCATGTGCTGGAAACTCTTTCTGACAACGGGAAAGTGGGATCCCGTGCATCCCGCCGCCATGGTGATCCTGGGCTTTGCGTTGCTCCTCTCCCTGGTCTTCAGGAAATCGTTCTGCGGGTGGTTCTGCCCGGTGGGCACCGTCTCGGAATGGGTTTGGAGGATGGGAAAAAAGGTAACGGGCAAAAACTACAAACTTCCCGCCTGGCTGGATTATCCCCTGAGGGGCCTCAAGTATATCCTTCTGGGATTTTTTCTATGGGCCATCCTCTCCATGGGAACACGTGCCGCGGCCGCCTTTATCGGCGGGGACTATTACAAACTCTCGGACGTGAGGATGCTCCACTTTTTCACGGAAATGTCCTTGCTCACCGCCGGGGTTCTGGCCTTTCTAACGGCGGCTTCCTTTTTTGTGCAGAATTTCTGGTGCCGCTACCTCTGCCCCTACGGCGCCCTCCTGGGACTCCTGGCCTCCGTGGGCCCCACGGGAATCCAGCGGAACAAGGAGAGCTGCATCGAGTGCGGACAATGTGCAAAAACCTGCCCGAACCGCCTGCCCGTGGATCGCAGGGAGCGGATTATCAGCCCCGAATGCAGCGGGTGCATGGAGTGTACGTCGGTCTGCCCCAGAGAGAACACCCTGGCCATGAAGACCCTGGGGGTCAAAAAAGCATGGACAACGGCCGCTCTCGGCATGGTTGTCGCGGGATTGTTCCTCGGCATCGTCTACACGGCGAAGATTTCAGGTCACTGGCAGAGCCGGGTTCCCCAGATGGAGATCCTGATGATGCTGAGAAACAAGAACGTCCCCCTGCCGTCGCACCCGGAATTCCGATAGTCTTAAACAGCAAGGCATGACGCAAACGGCCATATTTCAGAAAAGGTGCCCGGTTTTTTTCCCGTGCTCGGATCGACACCGCCTTTGGGATTGACCTCATAACATCAGCACGCCGGCCAAAGGGTTCCTTGGAAGATGACCCGCCGTCCCTACAATTCGGGCTCCCCAATACGGGGGGGCCCAACCACATCCCCCGCCGGGATCAATTCAACTCCCGAAGCCCGCCGATCGCCTTTCACCGTGTGCACCAAAGGGAAACGGCTCAGTCATTCACGCCCCATAACCGGCTAACATCGCCTCTGATCGGAACTCTTCAAAAACTCCGGAAAGACGCGTCCCGGTGCATCCGCGGGCTCTCGGACTCAAAACTGTTCCCAACGAATTTCCCTTAACGCCGGCAAGGTTCAAGCCACGGCATCAACCGGCACGACTTTGCCCGGATTGATTCAGGGTTTGGTTCCCGTGTGCACAACGGCGATGCCGTTGGTCAGGCGCCGGTACTCCACCTGGGAAAGACCGATCCCCGAGAGTATGCCGGAAAGCTCGTCCGGAAGTGGAAACATGCGGATCGTTTCCGGAAGGCAGGAGTAGGCCCTGGCCGTCCCCGCGATAAGCGCCCCAAGGACCGGCATGATATGAAAGGAATAGAAATCGTAGAGGGTCCTGAACCATGGGGAAGCCGGTTTTGAAAACTCCAGGCACATGAACCTGCCCCCCGGTTTCAGCACCCGGTACATCTCACTGAAACCTTTTCGCATATGGGTAAGGTTCCGGATCCCGAACCCCACCATCACGGCATCGAAGGTCTCATCGGGAAACGGGAGAACTTCGGCATTTCCCTGGACGTAGGCGCGGTTTCCGCCGGGATGCTTATCCCTTCCCGCCTCCATCATGGCCCGGTTGATGTCGAACAGGACCATTTTACCGCCCGGCCCCACGCGCCGCTCGCAAAGGTCGGAAAGGTCCCCCGTGCCCCCGCACACGTCCAGCACCGCGTCCCCCGGAGAAAGCCCCATGCGCTGAACGGCGGTTCGCTTCCAGAGGTAGTGGATGCCAAAGCTGAGCAGGGTGTTCATCAGATCGTATTTTGTCGCGATGGAATCGAAATGGCGCCTTACCCAGGCCACCTTTTCCTCTTCGGGCATGGCATCCTTCCCGAACCGGGCCATGCTCTCCTGGGACACAAAATCATCCAGCTGCTTCTTCCGCTCTTCCGCCTTGAACCACTTGTAATCCATTCCCGTCATTCCTTCATCCACTTGGAAATTTAGTCGATCCGGACCGCCGGGAAACCTTCGCTTTCCTTCGGGAAAACACCCCGACACCTTCCCCTTCGGCCCGCCCCCCCCGAGGGTTACGCCGATTGAATCAAATGGGAGGAAACATAACAGAGGCAAAATGTTTGATCAAGGTGTTTTCCCCTGCCCGCCCCCCGCGACGCCGCGACAAAACGCCCCGTTTTCACGGCCGTTAAATTAGGACCATGGGCCGCGAGGGTTACATTTCTTTACAATTTTCACACAATTTATCAACAGACAGGGAGGAAGCTTATTTAGTAAGAAGGTCGTATTCGAAAACAGGGGCGGCGGCCGGCGAACCCCGATTTGTTTTACCGACCGGCACGGGCATTAACAGAACCAAGCATCCGACTTGAGGGGAAACAATTAATGAAGAGATTGACGATTTTTATTGCATGGATGTTTTTACTGCTCATATCCACGACCGGTATCGGCTATCCGGAGGAGAACGCCCTGCTGACCGCCGACGGCGCCGGAAACCACCTTCTCACCGTTCCCTCCATCGAATTGACCACGGAAACCGGCAACGACTATTACGCTGCGGTTTTCAGTTCAACGGATGCCGCTTCATGGCGAATTGTTCCCGGTTCCATCGAAAAGAAAGGGGAATACGCAGCTGAGCCGGCCGTACTGGAGGAGGACGGAAACGGGGGGTACCGCCTCACCCTCCCCTATTTCCAATATAACGACCGGTTCGCCTATTCAGCCGTTCTGTCAACATCCGATTCGGTGACCTGGAGCATCGTTCCCGGTTCCATCGAATCCATCCCCATCCGCGGCTCCTCCTCGGATCCCATTTAAATGGGCAGCGTATCAATGCCAAGCGCCGTGTCCCCCCAAAGGCATCAACGGATAATATTTGATACCCCTGTAAAAAGTCGGCGTTCAAAAACCGATCACAACCGGTTGTAATCATAATCTGCTTTTTGCGCACCATGGTGTGGGCAAGTAAATGACTTAGTACTTTTTACACGTCCATCACATTTAGCCCGCAACAAAATACCCAAGCCCGACTAGAAAACATATACTTGATTTCATCAATCATTTGGCTTTAACAAGCTGCTGTTCCAATAGCCGGGTTAGGGAAGCGGAATTATATGATACCAAACTCTTGGAACACTCGATTCAGGCAATCCGAAGCATTGCTTTACGCCAACGACAACGCTATCAATCGGTAATTGTGGACTTTAATCTTTCTCGAGCCCTTAACAGCGGCCGGGGAGGACGGGCCCGGCGATTTCCGGGTGGAACAGAACAGAGGCAGGCTCGGGGGCAAAATAATCATTGAATTTAAAGCAATTTCGGCATAGATTCGTTACGAGCTTTAACTCAAAACATGGAGGAATCTATGATGACCGGAATCAAATTTGCCGTCCCCGCCGTTGAAACTCGCCGTACCGCCGGAATCATCGCCCTGCTCTGGGCCGCCCTGTTGTTGATGATGCCGGGCGGCGCCCTTGCCGCGTCAAAGGATGCGATCAACTGCGATATCCAGAAAGGCCCCTGCTCCCTTGAACTGTCCGGCGCCGTCATGACCCTGGAGATCACCCCGAGACCCGTGAAAGCCATGGAGGATCTGACCTTCCGGGTGACCCTGCCCGAAGCCCCGAAGGGAGACGCTCCCTTTATCGACCTGGGCATGCCCGGGATGAACATGGGAAAAAACCGGGTTTCCCTCGGTAAAACGGAGAATGGGACTTACGAAGGAAAGGGCGTTATCGTTCGCTGCCCCAGCGGAAAGACGATCTGGAAGGCAAGGGTAACCGTGCCGGGAACCGGCGAGGCCGGGTTTATCTTCGATGTCGTCTACTAGCGGCCTTCTTCTGGTGTTCTTCTCATCGGGGTTCACCATCGGCTTCGGGCACTGTATCGGGATGTGCGGCCCCATCGTGGTTTCCCTCTCCCTTAACCTGCGGGGCCGGAATATTCTTCCCCCTCACCTCCTGTACAACCTGGGAAGGTGCGTCACCTATGCCGTTCTCGGCGGCATCATGGGAACGGCCGGTTCCTTTACAGGGGTGGTGGCCCATATCGCGGGTTTCCAGAAGGCGATCATGATCCTTGCGGGCGTCCTGATCATTCTCATGGGCCTTTCCATGGGCGGGTGGCTTTTTCCCGCTGGGGTATTCGGGGACGGCGCCGGCCCCTCGGGTATTATCTCAAGGGGTTTCAAGCGCCTTGCCGCCGCAAGGAAAACACCCGTCTATTTTCCCCTGGGTCTTCTTCTCGGTTTTTTGCCGTGCGGCCCGGTCTACACGGCGCTCATCGGGGCAAGCCGTGCCGGAATGGATGCGAGAAGCACGGGCGAGGCCTTTCTAACGGGAGCATCCCTTATGTTTGCCTTTGGCGCGGGCACGATTCCGGCACTTCTATTGGTGGCCAAACTTGCCGACCTCGGCCGCCTGCCGCCCCGGGAGATCATCTACAAGGCCGGCGCGCTTATCATGATCGCGCTGGGCATCTATTTCACCGCAATGGGCATTCGATATTGATGCCCGTTTCAAGCCCCGCGCAGGCGACGAACAGATGCCGCGACCGGCACGATATTGACGCACGCTTCAACACCCGCGCAGGCGACAAGCAGACGCAACGACGGACACGGCATTGATGCTCGCTTCAACACCCGCGCAAGCGCAGGCACTCGCGCCGAACAGCATACGGTATTGACGCACGGCGGTTCCATTCTGTAGAATACGGGACAAAAAGGTGGGGGGATAAAATAGAAGCGCACCGTTTATCAGGCCCCATTTAACGGAAATACACCTTTGGAATCCCATGTCGGCAATCACGCCCGTGGGCCGGGTCATCCCCCCGAAACAACGGATCACAACACCGATACACGCCGATACACGGCCGACACCATTCGGCCCCAAAAGGACTTAATTATGAAGAAGATCATTATTGCAGCCATATTGCTTATCGCCGCAGCAGGCGCCGCCACACCTTTTGTCAGCGGTATTTACATGGAAAATGTCGTAAAGGAATCGTTCAACGACGTAAACGCCATGTATGCCGAATCAGGTTCCGATGTTTCATTTGAAATTCTACGCTACGACAGGGGATTTGCATCATCCCGGATTGAATGGAAAATGAATCTGGGCGCTTTGAATGCCCGGAACGGCATAGGGGAGATCGTCTTCGTGGACACCGCCAAACACGGCATCGGTAATATTGTCACCAGGACAAGCCTCGGGGAAAACAGGTGGTACACGGATTTTGTGAACAAGGAGCTGAACGGCGTGGACCCCCTTGCCGTCGAAACCGTGTATCAAATGTCCGGCAATATTACATCCACCGTCGCCCTTTCCCCCTTTTCCTTTAATGTGGAAAGTGAAACGGTGAATATCCTGCCCGGCAAGATGGTGGTCTCCGTGGACAAAGGTTTAAGGAACATCCTGTCCGAAATGACATGGGAAGGATGCACCTCCCGGGAGAAGTTCGGGATGGAGGGTTTTTCCCTGAATTCGAAACTGGAGAAGATATCCACCTATATATGGGCCGGTGACGTCGCCTTTGCCATGAAGCACCTCAATGCGAACGACGGCGAGAAGATCATGGATCTTTCCAACCTGACATGCGATTACAAACTGGATTACAGCGCCGAGGAACGAACACTGGCCTTCGGCATCGGATACGGACTCGAAGCCCTCAAAACCGGCAACGGGGAAGAAGCCAAAAACGCCTACATGCGGATCGAACTGAACCGGATCGACGCCGGGGGATACGAAGCACTCATGGATGTTTACATGCCAATTGTTCAGGATCTCCTCAACGCAATCGGGAAACCGGCTGAATCGACCAGGGACCTGCCCGATCTCCTTGACCGGAAGATGGCCGCAAGCGGGTTCAAGCTCATCGCGGCAACCGAACAACTACTGAAAAAGGGGCTGGAGGTCCGCATCCCGGAAATGAAGGTTCAACTGCCCCAGGGAGAGGTAAAGGGCGACCTCTCCCTGAGGCTCATAAGAGATATGACCATGGCCCAGTTCGCCCCCGTCATGATGCAGCCCGGGACCCTGCTGGATATCTTTTCCCTCGAATCCAACCTGAGCATGCCCCTTGAACTTGCCGGCCGGGCAGCGAACCTCTTTTCACCACTTTACCCCGGCATGCAGACCGGCGTGCTGATCAAGGAGGGAAACAAGGCCGTTCACCGGGCGGAGACCAAAGACGGCAAACTGCTTTTAAACGGAAAAGAGGTATTGCTGAATATCTAAGGATTTGAAAACGGGACGGAACGGTTGGCCGGCTGTAAAGCAGGAAAAGCGGCGGGTGCCGGGTCAGCCGCAATTGAAACCGTCCCGACCCATCCGCCTGTTCATTCCCGCCTGCCCCAAGTCAACACTTATTCGACAAGGAGGTCTGTATGGGGCGGCGGAATCGATCCGGGGAAGTATCGGGGCGGTCTTAAAAAAGGCGGCCGGCAACGCTCCGGTCAACCGGAAAAAGTATTCCTCTTCCGGTATTCAACGGCACCGTGCCGGCGGTGCCGCAAGCAACATGCCGGGCCCGGCATGCGCGAACCGCAATCGGCCGCCTCCTGTTTCAACGCTTATACAAATTCGAACTCGCCGCCCAGGGCCTTCTCATTGGCCCTTTCCAGGACGATGGTGGCGATGGCCACATCCATGGCGCCGGTTCCGATGGGCACGCAGAGGGTGCGCTCCTTGGAGGCATCCCCGCCGTTCTTCTTGCCGGCCGCCATTTCGCCGATGGTGGCGTAGATATTGGACTCGTCGATCATGTTCCTGTCGGTGAGCTCCTTGAGGGCACCCCTGTGGAGGCACTGGTCCGTATGGTCCACGATGATCCTGTCCGCGTTGAGGATAAACTCATCCTCGCACTCCTGGTAGGAACCCATGGGAAAGAGAACCGTGCCGGGCTTGATCCACTCGTCCTTGACGAACTTCTCCTTGGACTGGGTGACGCAGATCACGGCATCGCCGCAGGCGGCCTCCTCGGGGGTGTCCACGATGGTAACGGTGCCCTTGACAATCTCCTTCATGTTCTCCGCATAGAGCTCGGCGCTGGGCCTGTGAACGTCGTAGACCTTGACCTCCTGGATGTCGAAGTACTCGGCGATGGCCATGGTCTGGGTATGCCCCTGCATGCCGGCGCCGTAAAGGCCGATGCGGATATCCTTTTTCTTGTGCAGGTATTTCAGGGCCACGGCGGTCTGGGCGCCGGTGCGCCAGTTGGTGATCAGGGCGCCGTCCATGGCCACCTTGAAGTTACCGATCTTGGGATCGATAAGGAGAATCATGGAGGTGATGTAGGGAAGCCCCATCTTCTTTCTCTCCCCCTGCATGCCTCCGGCCCACTTGATGCCGGCCGTGTCGAGCCAGCCCACGTAGGCGGGCATGGCGTTCATGAATCCCTCGTAGGGAGGAAAGGCTGCGGTTTCACCCAGGTCGAGCCCCACCTTGCAGGGGTTGATGGTCTTCTCCTCACCGAAATCCTGGAAGGTGCGGTCCACGGTTTCAACAACATCCTTCATGGTGAGTACTTTCTCGATATCGGCCTGGCTTAATAATCTCGTGGTCATGATAATGGTCCTTTTGCTTCTAACGGGTTTTCAAGGCGCACCCCGCCGGGGCGCACCGGTTGCGTGACGCCGAAGGCCACAGCGACTTTCGGCGGGTGATGTTGGATTTTCAAAGTGAAATCGGTTGACTGGGCGGAGGTTGCGTCCGCCGCCGATCCACCCCGACGGGGCGGGTCGGCGGCGATTTTTGCATTTTAACCGCCTTAAGGGAACGAGGTCCTTTCGCGAAAAGTCGTGCCGGCGAAATTCATCGGGTTCCGGGAAACAAGCCTTTCATTGGAGCAGGCCCTGCCCGAGTCGCCTTTTCCCGCTGTTGCACCGGCCCCCGAACACGCGGGGCCGGACGCGGTACCATCAGTTTACTCTCATGATTTATTTTGCTTAGTAAACTGCTCTTCTTACTTGCCGGATTAACAACTGTATTTATTACTACCTTACCCTTACTCGGCCGGTACCGCCTCCATGGCGCAGGTTTCCGAGCGCGATACCATGAACGACCAGATATAAACGGAGCCCGAGATTAGCAGCCCCATGACGGTCAGGATATTGGAACCGAAGACCAGCAGGAGAGCCGAGGCGATCAGCAGTGCCCGTTGAAGGGGAATGAGCCGGCTGAAGAGCTGCCCGATCACTCCCGATGCAAGGGTGATCACGCCGAAGATGGTAAGCCCCAGGCTCACGGCCACCTGCAGGTTGGAACCGTCCAGGAGCAGGGCCGGCTGATAGACAAAGGCAAAGGGCACAAGGAATCCCGCGATCCCCAGCTTGAAGCCCTCGATACCCGTTGCCATGGGGTCGGTCCCCGCAAGGTTTGCCGCCGCAAAGGAGGTCACCGCGTCGGGGGGCGTAAGATCCGCCAGCACCGCGTAGTAGAACACGAAGAGATGAGCCGCAAGAAGGGGCACGCCGAAGCCTCCCAGTGCCTGAGCGCCAACGGTAACGCCGATGATATAGGCCGCCGTGGTGGGAATGCCGGTGCCGAGGACACTCACAACACCGAAGATCAGCAGCATGGCCAGGAAGAGGACCCCCTGGGAGGCGGAGATCAGGATGGAGCTGAAGGAGAGGGCAACACCGGTACGGGTGAGCACGCTCACGATCATTCCCGCACCGGCCAGGACCGCCGCGATCAGGGCCGCATTCCCCAAGGCGTTGGTGAACATATCCATCACCTTCGCGGGGGTCAGCCAGGTTTCCCGGTCAAGAAAGCTCAGGAGCAGGGTGAACCAGATGGTGTGAAAGGCCGCACGCGAGGGAGAAAAACCCATGACCAGAAGGCCCACGATAACCGCGAAAGGCAGGATAAAGTAGCAATGCCTGACGATCCGTTTGAACTGGGGCAGTTCGCTCCTCTTCAACGGCTTGATGCCGCGCTTCACGGCGATAAAATGAACCATGGACATGACGCCCAGGTAGTAGAGTGCCGCCGGGATCACCGCCACCTTGATGATCGTGGTATAGGGCACGCCGGTGATCTCCGCCATGATAAAGGAGCCCGCTCCCATGATGGGCGGCATGATCTGCCCGCCAACCCCCGAGATCGCCTCCACCGCCGCGCTCTCCTTGCCGCTGTAGCCGCTTCGCTTCATCATGGGAATGGTGAAGGAGCCCGTGGCGTAAACATTGGCCACGGTGGAACCGGATACGGTACCGTAAAGCGCCGATGATAAAACCGAGATCTTTGCCGATCCGCCCCTGGCCCAGCCTGCGATCCAGGTGGAGAAATCGATGAGGAAATCCCCCGCCCCGGTGTATAGCATCACCGCCGCGAAGATAATGTAGATATAGAGGATATCCGCCGAAATACCCGTGAGGAATCCGAAGAGGCCGTCGTCGTTGGGCATGTAGAGGACTTCAACGGCGCGGTCGAAGGTGAACGCCTTGAACTCGAACATCCCCGGCCAGTACTCGCAGGTCAGAAGATAGACCAGGGCAACACCCACCGTAACCGCGAACCAGGGGGACAGAGCCCTTCTGCACGCCTCGATTACCGCGCCGGCCAGAAGCGTTCCCAGCACCACCTCGACGGGCAGCACATCGTGATAGCCGATAAAGCGCTCGTTCAGGTAATCGGCGTTGAAAACCGTGTAGAGCCCCGAAACGACGCAGGCCGCCCCCAGGAGCATGTCCAGGATACTGGGGTGATCCATGGGTGATTTCTTTCCGGCCGGATAGAGCCAGAAGATGACGGGCAGAAGGAGGGCCACGTGGAGCCCCCGGAAAATTCGCGGCTCGGGCGCCCCGAATCCGGCTGCATGGAGGTGCAGCAGCCCTGCCACGACGGCAATAACATATATTGGCATCTGCCAGGCAATACTGAGTTTACGCATAAGTTACACCTTCAGTAGATTCTTGGCGCGCCCGGTTCCGGGCCGGGCGCGCCGGTTTTGGATAAGGATCTTTTCACGCCTGGAAAAAGGCGTTACTTGATGATGCCTATTTCCTTGTAGTACTTCACAGCGCCGGGGTGCAGCTCGGCTCCGCAGCCCTCGACGGCCTGCTTGATGTCAAAGGTTTTGAGGCTGGAGTGAAGCAGCTTGACTTTCTCAAGGTTCTCAATGATCCCCTTGGTGATCCGGTAAGCCAGATCGTCGGACATGTCCTTGCGAACCGTGATGACGCTGGCGGCCATGGCGGTGGTGATGTCCTTGTCCGCGTTGGCGGCCTTGGGATAGGTGCCGGCGGGGATGGTGCTGGTGAGAATACCGAACTGGCTCAGGTGCTTAAGGGTCTTATCGGAGAAGTTAACCAGGCGCATCTTACGGCCGATGGATGCCTCGATCACCGATGCACCGGGCATGGCGAGAAAGGTCATAACGCCGTCCACGTTACCGTCTTTAAAGGAGTTGGCCTGGAAGGAGTAGTTGCCAAGGGCGAAGTGGTAGTCCTGGCTTTTCAGTTTTTTAACGCTGGTTCCGTAGCCTTCGAGGATGCGCTCGAACACCCAGCGATCCGAGCTGCCCGGCTGTGTAACGGCCATGCGGATGGGGTTTTCGCCGCTGAACACTTCGTCCATGGTCTTGACGGGAGATTTGTCGTCCAGGTAGAAATGAAAGAGGTTGGGCGCCATGCCGCCGATAAGGGCACGAAGCTCTGGAGATTTCTTCTTATAAGGGGCCATCCCCTTGATGGCCGCAGCATTGGTAAAGGGAAGAGACCATCCCATGTCCGCCGCCCCGGCCCCGATAACTGCGGGGTTCTTGATGCCGCCGCCGGGAACGACCTTGATAACGATATCAGGGTAGGCCGCCT
>PPCM01000384.1_pt1 | contig 44887 bp, 44 predicted proteins | sample 1555541 | NCBI WGS metagenome assembly PPCM01 (sample SAMN05284479, study PRJNA326546) | Marine sediment metagenome, whole genome shotgun sequencing project. | isolation source: marine sediment | place: Germany: Wadden Sea | collected 2012-09-05
TAAGCCCGGATGCGGACATTTTATTGAGTTGCTTCAGTCCACAGTTGAAGCGGTTATGTGCCAACTCGTCCAACTCGGCGAAGGGGATCTTATTTTCGTCTCCAATTCTAAGGATCAAGTCACGCTGTTTGTCAGAGCAGTTCCATACTGCATCTGGGTTTGCTGCGCTTTGAGCTGGTTGTGAGCCGCCAACACCACCACGTTGGAATGACGGTGTGGCTTGTTGGGCATTTTCAGCCCCGGGAAGGAATCCTGTTTCGCTGATTTCACGATCAACGGCATCTTGCAACTGACGGTAGAGCTGGGCGCTTGCCTTATCTATTTGATCCAGCTTGCTGACTTCTGTGCGAACAGTCACCGAATACTGGTGACTGGAATAACCCGGAAGACCGAGTTTCTTTGAATAATTTGCTTCGAGGACAATAGCCATCGGAGCCTCCTTTCATATTGACCTGTGTACACAAAGGAAGCCCGGAGAGCGGTCGGCTCATCCGGGCTTCGAGTAGCACTAAGTGGGTGCTTCTCATTCTCATATAACGCAGATACGCGGGTCGTTTCTTAATCTAGCACTTTGATAGCAGGTGTTTGGTGTTGAGAGGTGCACGACTTTGATAGCCGATCACCTCCTAAGTCGCTTGTTTACAGGGTTTTCTACAGGACGCAAAACCCCCGAAAAGTGCACGACTTTGACATAAAGTCAGGCAAAGTCGTGCACCTTGCTGTTCTTCAGTGGCAAGCAGCAGGTGTTTGGTGTTGAGAGGTGTATCCTTTTGATAGTCAATCACCTCTTAAGTTGCTTGTTTACTGGGTTTTGTACAGGACGCAAAACCCCCGAAAAGTGTATCCTTTTGCACTAAAAGGATACAAAGGGATACACTTGTAGCCCTTCAGGGCTCTAGATACTCCAGTATGTTGGCCCATTGCTTCCCGTGGGTGGGATAGCCCTGACGCTCCTGAGCCTCCCTACAGTCCCACGCATGGTGCGTAGCATGCAACGACCCACCTGGGTCGGCCAGGGGCTTGCAGGGACACTGTAGAGAGGCAGCATGGTACTCGCTGTCGTTCAATGAGATAGAGTGTATCCTATGGTAGGTCGGTACTTTGTAATGTTTCAGCTTCCACATCATCGCAGATGGATTGTGCTTCTAATATCGCATCTGCTCCCACAATGCTCTCTATATCAAGCTGGTACATTCTGGCTTTTAGGTCTAAGCGATCACGCATCGAGTTGGACTCATCGATCACGACATCACGATTCACGGCAAAGTACTGCTCAGCTTCTTCTTTTGAGTAAAGCAATAGGATCCTTCGAATGTATCCTACTCTGGCAAAAGCTTTATTGAATTTTTGACGGTTTTCTTCGTTACAGTCGGATGGCTTCAAACCTAGTTGTGTTGTACAATAATAGAAACTGAAAGGTTCCTTGGAAGAGTGAGGAATTAAGGAACTGTAGCGGCTCTTAATACGTTCGCCCAAAGCCTCAATCATTCTCAAGTCGGGACTATAGCCGGACTGCTGACTGCCTATAGTAGATGTTATGGCGCGGTGACATGCTTTTACTTCTTCAGGATTTGTTTGTTTTCGTAATACCTCTAGAATGTTTTCTATGTTGGAAACCGTAGACTGAGGGCAAGTCTCATAGAATTCTTGTATGTCATCAATGATTCCTTCCCGATCTGTTTCCCACATACCCGCGTGTTGGTTTAAAAGTGAGCGACCGGTAATAGAATCGATACAGAGCATTTCTATTAGTTCCGGGAGCTTGCGAATTTCTCTTAACTGCGGTTTGGCGATGACTGCTTTAGCGATCTTTTCCGTGGTGATATGCTGCATTTCAAAGAGTTTCCTTAGCTCACGGATATCAAGCCTATCGAACAAGATTAGGGGGAAAGCTTTTTTTAGGAATGTCGGGAAACCTGGATACGACAGCCATATCGAATTTTTACGTTTACGACCGTCTTCGGGATAATCTGATTGTAGCCGGGTGGATTCGTCCGACTCCTTAGCATCAACACAGTACCCCGGATCATCTTCAAAAGGATAAAAAACAAATTCCCCTTTTTTAAAAGGGGTAAGGGGATTTTTATTGTTATCTATTTCCTCTTCTACTTGGGTACGGCATTCCGTAGCCCCCCCTGACGGTATTCCATCAGCCCCCCCTACAGAATTTGGTTTTGTATCTTTTTGGACAGGGGGACTGTCATCTGTAGGGGTACTATTATCGGTTGCCCCGGAGTTGCTCATATTGTTTAGTCGCTGAAGTTCCTTATAGTTTGGAGTTATTCGATTGGAGCTACCATTCTTAGGCTCGATGATAATTAGGTTTAGGCGTTCGAGTGCCTTCATAGTGTCCCTTACTGCACTAGCGCTAAGTCCTATTTTTTCTCCGATCCCTTTGTTTGATAGTCTACATTTTCCTTCCTTTAGATGACTGAAACCAGCGATCACGGCAAAGACGAGCTTTGCGGTTGTGTTCAACTCTTTAGATGGGATATTTGCGACGGTTTTTGGTACGGGATAGAAGGGTGTCAATGCTGGGTCGAGTGTTTTGGCCATAGTAATTCATGTCTTGGTTTGAGCGGCTTCTACCTAATGGGAGCCTTTAGTTTTTCGGAAACAATTGTTTAAAAAATAAAATGGTTCCCCCGGAAAGTGCCGAGGGAACCATTTCTGAAGCCTTATGCTATGGCTTCGTTTATGCGATCAATCAGACTCTGCGTCTCCTGATACTTCACATCGTCTAGATTGCTAAGTATCTCATGTATCTTGCTCAATTTCTGCTTAGGTGTAACCTTCGGGCGGTACCCTGGCTTTAGCTTTTCGTTTACAGCACCTTGTATCACCTTTGCGGTGATCGGCTTTTCCCCTGAAGAGCTTTTAACGGACTTTAAGATTTCAACTTGCTCATCCAAACTTGCGAGCTTCATTAGTGGTCGGAACTGGCTCTCTATCTCAGGGATATATATCGATCCGTCGGTGTTTCTGCTTTCCAGTGCCACGTATAGCTCAGCGGCATTTAGGAGATTAGATAGATATTGTGCACTGACTCCTTGGATGTTTTTCCTGTAGTTTTCAAATGATCCGTATTCTTCCCGATAAAGCTGCCGGGATCGGATTTCAAGGAAGGCCAAGCCGGCTTTAACGAACCACCTTGCCCCGGTGACGACGGTGTCGTGGAGCGTGTGGAAATCCGTTCGTTCATCATCGGACAATGTGTCATTGTTCGTGGCTTGTGCTGTTTCCTGTGGGGCTTGAAACATCTCGGTAATAGTCGGATTGCTCTTTGGAATAGCTCCTGAGGTGCGACAGTTGCGGCTATCAATGTCATCTGATTGCTTCTGGTCTTTTTCTAGTGTTATGGTACTCATGCTTCGTATTTTTGTATTTGTTATGTGGATGGTTGGCCGTGACGACTTTTCCTCACGGCCAACCGGTGAAGTTATTGGTCGTGATCGAGTCTTTCGTCTGATTCGGGCGCGCAGAGCGAATTCAGGTAATCGATTAAACTACTGAAGCTAATCAGGCGAATTCCGCGTACTGCATGCCTTTTCTTTAGGACTACGGAACGTACCGGGGGGCGAAAACCGTTCGCTTCACAGGGAAGGACGAGTTCGTTCAAAGAAGAACGACTAAGCGCGGTATATGCACATCTTGAGCCCGGCTTAGGGAGTCTTATAAACTCAGGGTCATGAGTAGCGGTGGGATTTTCTGTGGTATCTATTGTAAGGGCGTCTTGCATGCCCATACTCTTGATACCCTTAGAAACTCAATACCACTGGAACCAATTGTATACCTTTGGCTACCCCCAAATAAACTTTAACCTAATCGCTTCGTAGTTACCGCTAAGCAGCGATCGAACAGTTTTCTTCAATCCATTCTTGATCGCTTTACGCCTCTGATTATCAACTGCTTTTGAGTTTTCACACGCGGCTTCATTATGGCCATAGGTCAGCACGTAGTTCTTTGCGGTACCATCAGAAGTTTTACGTAATTTATCAATATTTTCAGGGTGGCCCTGTGAGAAGTGCATTATCATCTCCCAGCAGGCATCAGCCCATTCTTTAACAGAAGCCTCTTCATCTGGTGCAGGAAGAAGCCAGAGCGTCTTTCCCAGCTTTTCGGGAAACGGATATACTTCTTCGAAAGCAAAACCATGATCACTTATAGAGCGGTCTGATTCACTTTCCTGTGATAGACTGGTAGCCCGAAAGTGGTAAATATACTCGATTGCCTTGCATGCGATTATGGTTCTGGGGCTAGACAGGTCTGGCGGCTTCTTCCCGATGTTGAATTCCACTTGCTGAGCAAGACCAAGGTTCGCCAAATGTTGTTTTGCTCCCTCTAAGTCTGCCTTCCTGGAGCCGAGATTAACAGGCCATGAACGGCTTTCTTTAGCAATATCTCTAGCAGCATCTTCAGAGTGCTGGCTTGCATAGTTCAATGCAGAATTGAATTGCTCGGCATATAGCCGAAGCCGCGCCAATCCTTTCTTGGATTGTAGTGCTCGTCGCAGGGCATTGCCTAGCAAGCAGTCGCCGATCAGTTCAAGGGGGTCAATATACGGCTTAGGCTTGGAAACATCTGCCCCTGAATAATCATTGAAAAACTCTAGAATAGGCTCGATTCCAAGCAGATCCATATTCTGTTCCCAGCTAAATAATTCATGGTCTTTCTGATCCTTGCATGAGCTAGTGCCCTCTTTCAGTAGCTCCTCAAGGTACAGCCTTTGAATATGCTCATCTTCGGATTCGATCCGTATTTTTGATTCACCGGCTGCATGAATATCAAAATGAGGAAATTTCTGCCTGACTGGCTTAGGGGGGCCAACCTCGTCATGGTGATAGTAATACCCACGTGCTTTGATAAGGCGAGGATCGCAAGGGACGGTACCGGAAATATTATGCGCTTTCTGCGACATATTCTTACTTATATTCTTACCTTCGCAATTCTTCGGCGCTGCTAGAAGTATAATGAACTGTTTATCAGTGCTTTAGAAGCCTGGTGGAGCATAGGAGAGTCGAACTCCTGACCTCTTGCATGCCATGCAAGCGCTCTACCAACTGAGCTAATGCCCCCAAAGAGGAAGAAACGAAAAATGCCTCGGCAGGTTCGTGCGTCAATAGTTTTTCCTGATATTTTTGGACGCCTGAAAACCATGCATATTTGGGCGATGGTTTGGAGGTACCAAGTCGTCGGACGGGTTCTACCCTGCGCGGAGAAGGGGCAGCCGCAGGCTGATCGCAAAGCGATTCGGCGCAGCCGAACCAATCCGCCCGACTACGGGGCGGATTCCGTGCTGACTAGACGGGCGACCTCGTCTTCGCTCAGATTCATGTATTCGCTGCAAAAGTCGAGCATGTCGGTCTGGAGGTCGGCGGTGAAGCTGATCGTGCCTTCGGGGAACTCGAAGTCGTAGCGGTGGCAGTGCAGAGCTTGGCGCTTGATGGGAAGCGTCGCCTCGAGGCGCTCTGTCCAGCCGTTCTCGATGAACTCGATATAGAGCGTCTCATCGGGACCGTAGATCTTGTCGCCGATGATGCGGTGCTTGAGGTGTTCGGCGTGCACGCGGATCTGGTGCTTGCGCCCGGTCTCGGGTTCGACGCGGCAGAGGGTGTATCCGTTCTTTGCAATCAGAGGGATGAAGTCGGTCACCGCGTCTTGTGAGCTACGGTCGTAGCTGACTTCGGATTTGACGATGACGGGGCCGCCGCCACTTCGGCGGCGGGCAATCGGCAAGTCGGCATGGATCGGCTCGCTGAGCTCGCCTTCGACTAGGGCGATGTAGGCCTTTTTGACGATGCGGTTCTGGATCGCCATCTGAAATTTGCGCGCCACAGATGGGCGTTTAGCAAAAATAATAAGGCCGCTGGTCTCGCGGTCTAGGCGGGCGACGAGATGGAGCTTGTCCGCGCCTGTGTATTCGCGGACGACGCCGACTAGGCTGGACATAGGGCCGTTCTTCGAGGGGTGGCAGACGAGCCAGCCAGGCTTATTTATGATGAGTAGGTTGTCGTCTTCTTCCACGATCCAACCAGGGAAATCGGTCATGTCGACCAGTGGGGCTTCTTCGCCGTAGGGATTGTTCATGAGATACGAGATACGAGATATGAGATGCGGGATACGAGATGCGGGATACGAGATGCGGGATATGGCCCCCGCTTCGCTCATTCGAGCTACGCAGGGCAAGTTGCGGGATGCGCCCGATTATGCTCTTTTAGATTCGATGGGTCTTTGAGGATATAGGTGCGCCTGTGGAAAGGCGGATTTCAGAATTTCAGTTTTTCACAATTTCAGATTTTCACCTACTGCGGTGTTGTTCGAGGCGCATTTTGCGGAGGATTTTGGCGCCGATTCGGGTGACGGCGACGATGGGGGCTTTGGAGCCGAAGAAGGCGATGCAGCGGTTTTTCCAACCTGTGACGCGGAGGCTTTGCTCGAGGGCGATGGCATCGAGTGTGTGGGCGGCGACTTCGTCGGCTGTCATGTCGAGAGAGAGGCCGCCGCTTTTGTTCATGGGCGGGGTCTCGAATCCGGCGGCTTTGAAGAAGTTCGAGCGGGTCGGCCCCGGGCAGACCGCCAGCGCGCGCACACCGGTGCCGCGTAGGTCTTCGTTCAGTGCGAGCGACCAGTTGCGGACGAAGGCCTTACTCGCTCCGTAAGTGGCCATAAACGGGGTGGGCTGGAAGGCGGCGGTGGAGGCGATATTGACGATGGTGCCCCCGCGCTCAAGCATCGCAGGGAGTAGGCGGGTGGTCAGGTCGACGATGGCGCGGATGTTTAAGTCGATCATTTTCAGCTGTTTATCGGCGTCTAGGTCGGGCATGCAGCCATAGTCGCCGAAACCGCTGTTGTTGATTAGAAGCATTTGCCCGGCCGGCGCATGCCTTACTCTTGACGTCAAGGCTTTAGCTGTTTCGGCCAGTGCCAGCGCGTCGCTCAGGTCAACTTCGTAGTGACTTCCGTGTTTGCCTAAAAAAATCTCGGGTTTTGACCGAGAAAGGTTGCACAGATGCGCCTCGGGGTTTAACTTTTGAATTGCTTTGATAATTGAGCAGCCAATTCCAGACGAACCGCCCGTAACGATTATTACGGAAAACCGATTGAAGTATTCAGATAGCTTCATGTGTGTTTCAGGTTTTTCAAGGGTTGGCTTTTTTTGTGCTCAATTCAGTCGAAGCGGCGGAGCCAATCGGCTCCGTTAATTGGAACCAATAACAAAAGGATAGTATAAATGAAGCAACATGACGTCATCATCTCTGGTTTGAACATGGAATTGACCGAGGCGATCAAAAATATGGTTCACGAAAAGGCAGAAAAACTCTTCGAGCACGAAGATCACATCATCCGCATGCGTGTGGAGCTCGAATATGACCCGCATCAATCGACCCACCAGAAAGAATTTATTGCCAAGGGGCAACTCGAAGTGAGGGGGAACGACCACTTCGCCTCTGCGGCGACCGACGACCTCTACAAGTCGATCGATGATATGGTTCAAAAGCTCGACCGAATGCTCCGTCGTCGATCTCGCCTGAAAAAGGTGAAACGGAAAGAAACCCACTTGGTGGACATCCCTGCGGATATCCCCAAGGCGGTCTAAAGAATTCGGGATTCGTTCCCGTCCTTAAAAGCTAACCTAACCCAAACCTAAAGCCCGGCAGATGTCTGCCGGGCTTTTTTAGGTCGACGTGACGCCTGCACTTTCAGCTTTGCAGTTTCACCGTTTTCAGTATCACTTCGTCCGCATGAATCCCAATATCTACCAAGTTCTTCATGTTATCGGCATCTTAATGGTCTTTCTGGGCTATGGTGCCTTGCTGGCTCGTAGCATGGCTGCTCCGGAAAATGTCTCTGTGCGCAAGCTCGGCTCGATCACCAGTGGGATCGGCCTGTTGCTTATCCTCGTGGCCGGATTTGGGCTGATCTCCAAGCTCGGGCACAGCTTCACCTCCCCCTGGCTGATTGTGAAAATGGTCATATGGCTGTTGCTCGGTGGTCTGATCGTGCTGATCAACCGCAAGCCACAGCTGGCTGTGATGCTCTGGTGGCTGCTCATCGCACTGGGTGCGATTGCCGCGAGCATGGTCTATATCGTCCGTTTTTAATAATATTGCCACGTTTCGTCATTTTTTTGAAACTTCTGCTTGATCTGTGCGGCGAGCTTTGTCTTTATCCCGCACTTCTTAAATGCACCTGTAGCTCAATTGGATAGAGCGCCTGACTACGAATCAGGAGGTTAGGGGTTCAAGTCCCTTCAGGTGTACCATTTTTAAAGCCCTAAGCTTCAATAGCTTAGGGCTTTCTTTTGCTCGCTTGGCGTTATCCTTCATGTGATCCGCTCACGCTTAGCTCACGTTAAATTTAATTTTGCTTCGAGTTTTTCGAGTAACTTGAATTTCTTTCTGAGCCTTTTGCCAGAGCGGGCTAGACGGCGGTTCATACCCTCGGCCTCGACCAGGGACGAATGCTCGGCCTTGAGCCGTTCCAATTCGTTCCGGATTTCCCGCAGCTCAGAGCGGCGCTTTTCCAGATCGGGGATTTTGCCATAACTAGACAGTCCGGAGGGCATTCTCTTTCACTCCTTCCACCGCCCACTTGACGAAAGTCGGCTTCATGTTCTTCAGCGCGGCCACCACGGCCATATCCATATTACCACTGAAATGCTGATGAATAACCGAACCACCGCCCCCCATTTCGTGATTTGGCACAATTGTGCCAGAGTAACGTGGCACGAACAGCTCGGGGCCGCGCTCTCCTACGATGTAGGGCGATCCACTCGAGACGGGGCCCCCTTCGGCGCGATACAAAACATCACCGATCTTTGAACCAATCGCCTCGCCAGCTCCTTTCAATGGATTGTAATCGCCGATCTTTGAAGAGATATCGACAAAGAAATCCCAGATCTTGTTTAACTTTTTCCAAAGTGAATCGAGAGTATTGGTTACGAAACTTTTGATACCATTTACCGCTGACTGGAAGGCGGCGACAAGGGTTCCTTTCACCGCGCCTGCCACGATCACAATCAAATCCTTGATATCTAAAAACTTCAAATAGAGATCCGCAAGCCATGGCCCCAATACCTTATCTCCGAACTGCCACGCGGCCACCAGAGCGGCACCAAATGCGGCGATACCTGCGACCACTCCCAACACAACAGGATTGAAAGTCACAAAGATCGTAACCAGAGAGGCGATAGTTGTAATCATAGTCCCGACAACAAGCAGCAAGGGCCCAACTACAGCGGCTACAGCGGCAATCTTCGCGCCTAGCTCAATCCAACCCGGTATACTCTCTTTGTTGTCAGCATACCAAGTTTTGAACTGTTCAGCAATCTCAGCGACCTTAGGCGCGAACTGCTCACCGATTTGCAAAGCAATTTCCCTAAAAGCTGACCCGATCTTTTTCAAGTCAGCCCATAGCCCTTCGTTGTTTTCCTTGAAGGCTTCGAACATCGATTTTGCTGAACTGGTTACGGCTTCGAGGTCTGTCACCGCGCCCTTGAAGTTCTCGCCAGTTAGTGCTAAAACAGCTCCCGACGCTTCGACACTGCCAAATGCTCTAGTCAACTCAGTAGCACCTAGCCCAGACTCCGTTCGTAGCGCCTCAAGCGCCCCCTGCAACCCCTTTGAATCAAGCAGAGCTTGGCCGGTCGACACTCCCAGCTCTCCGAGAGCGCTCACCATGTCCGAATTTGGTTTCTGCAAAGAAACCAGAGCCGCCCTAATTTGAGTCATCGCTACACTTGTCGGAACCCCTTGCTTCGTAAGAGTGGCCACTGCGGCAGTCACTTCCTCAAGCGGAACATTCATAGCCGCGGCCAATGGCGCGACCTGGAACATGCTCTTCGACAATTCCCCAAAGGTGGTTTTCCCCAGCTTCACGCCAGAGAACAAAATATCTGAGACCTTTTCAGCCTCCGAAGCCTCCATCTTGTAAGCGTTCATCACGCTAGTCAGGCCATCTACCGCAGTCTCCACATCCGTAACCCCGGCAATCGCAGACTGAGAGGCGACACGAAGAAAGCTGATCGCGTTTTCCTTTGGAACGCCGGCAGAGATTGCCTGGTAAAGCGCTTTGGTGGAATCGACTACATTGGTTCCCATCTCCACAGAAAGCCCACGAAGATCTTCCTGCATTTGGGCAAACTCACCTTGATTAAGGTTTGGCATGAGAGACTTAACCTCATTCATACCCTTCTCGAAATCGGCAAAGGTTTTCAGCGAGGCTACGCCGATACCAACTATGGGCACCGTAAGCTTTGCAGTCAGATCTTTGCCGAGCGACTGCATCCCGGATCCAAACTTGCCGAGCATTTTAGCCGCCTTAGTGATATCCTTTTGAAGCCCCGCCGTGCGAAGCGAAACATCACCAAAGAGAGAACCGATTTTTGTAGCCATAATCTATCAAATTTAAAGTGAAGCTGCGTAGGGCTCTGCCACGAGCGCAGAGGTGAAGTCCCCACGCAGCACGGTTTGCTCAACGCGCAAATTAATTTTCAATAATGGAAGTCCCTTCATATGCCGGGAATGTCACTGGGCTGATTTCAATGAGCTCAACATCAAGTAAAGAGCGAAGCAGTCGATTGCCATCCTCCCGCCATTCTTCGCGCTGAACTACAAAACCAATGCTCATTCCGGAAATATTACCATGCCGGATATTTTCAATCAGATCACGAGCCGCCTGTGTATCCGGAACTCGCATACGAAAAAAAAGTCCTTTAGCGTCTTCCGATAGTTCCAGCGTCCCACCACTACGCCTAGCAATAACATGAGAGTCCTGGTGGTTAAACAATGCACGCACGTCAGCACCTTCACTCAGAGAACGATTAAAAGCACCAGGGAGGATCTGCTCGTCATAGTCCCAAATTTGTGTTGGCTCATTAAATACAGCCGCGTAACCAGTCAGCACATTGCCACTACGCCCACCGCGAATCTCTATCGCACCGCGTGAATAGATTTTTCGTTTTTCAATATTGCTCATATTAAGAAAACGAGGACAGCAAGTAAGGATCCCTTTCTCACTGCCCCCGCCAACCTTATTTTCAACCGATGAATAATTCTGTTGAAATTATGAATTATCGCAATCGACGATTGCCGCGAAACTTTCCGGACGGATCGCCCCGCCGTCATAGTAGACAGCAGCATGGATGCGAGTGAACCCTTCCGAACGCTTCGTGTAGGGGTCAACAAGGATTTCGATACCACTCCATTGAGCGATATAGAAGTCCGCCCAGGTCCCGAATAGAATCGCACTCAAACCAGTTCCAGAACCTTTAGTCAGGTTAGAAGGAACTGCGTTCGATTCAAAGAACGGATAGCCAGCGAGCACATTCGGAGCACGATCATCTAGAAGCGTCATCGAGTCGGTGCTTGCAATCTTTGCGACCGTCTTGAGCGTCGCAGCGGTGGCCGAATTAATGGCAAAGGCTGCAGTGCGATCTAGCGCGTTATCAACAGACACTTCCTTAATCAGGTTAACCAGGGCCGCATGATCAGGAGCTGCTCCATCAGTTCCCAGAGAGACCGAACCAATTCCAGAAGTTCCAAGAATTCCCGTCGGCTTGTTGCTACCATCACCATTAATGAAAGCAGCCTCCATAATGGTAAGTAGCTTTTGACGAAGATGCCGCTCAATAATTGTTGTTAGCGTAGCATCGCTACTTTGAAGTAGCAGTTGATTTGAAACATCAATGAAGGTCGGCAGGCGCTTAGGCGACAAACTCAAATCATCCAAGGTCGGACTATGCTCATCAGCAGCGGCATTTTCAGACTTATGAGCTGGAGCACTTCCATCGATAATACGAGGCAGGTCAAGATTGCCCGTAAGGCCATCGAGAACGGTTGCTCCAGCACGAACAATAAAGAGCGAATTAAAGAGCGCCCCGAGCAATGAATTCTTGCTCGTCGCAACCGTCATACCCCCTTGGTTGCCACCAGTGCCACCAGTTACAGACATGTCGCGATTTTCGCGATATTCAGAAAGACTTTGAAACGCCCGGCTACTGATCATGTGGCCATTAGAAGAGAGCCCCGCCGAACGCGCCTCATCAGCTCCGTCATCCAAAATCTCACGTTCAATACCATCAACCGCATGACCATTAAACTGAGAGCGGATCAAACGGCCAATTGAAAATTTGGACGCATCGCGTTGATCCGAGTCAGCAGAGTTGCTATGCGGATCGACTCGAACAGTCACATCATGCGATTTCGCCTGATCGGAAGCATCTATTACGTGCAAAGGCATTCTGCGAACTTCATCAAGCGTGACAGGCTTGCCATCAAACGTCAGAGCAGCACGACCCGAAATTTCACGCTGCTCACAAATATTGAGAATGCGCTCGCGCCGCTCTTCATCAGGGGTTTTTCGCTGAGCCGCTGAAGGGTTAGACTTAGGAGGTCGAGCCTCCCGGGTTTCGACTTCACGCAGAGTCTTTTCAACGAAGCTATGCGCTTGTTCGCCATTTTGAAACGCACCGCCAGGATCTTCAATGCTAACGGAACGGTTTTCAGGATCGATTTCGATTTTTGTTTTTTTACTCATATCACCTATAGCAATCAGATCCCGAAATTCCGCGTCACACTCGGTCGAAGCTCTTTGATTTTCTTACGAGCATTTTCCACAGTGCGGACAGTGCAGCCACATTCCTCGGCAATGCACTCATCACTTAGGTTCAGCAGCCTAAGCTCTTTTAAGGCCACATGAAGCTTCACCAGACGCAAAGGCCTGAACTCATGCCGGACTATTTCACGGATCACACGCACACCCCTACAGATTGCCAGCGAGTTAATGATTTCATTCAGTTGATCGTCATCCCCCTCTGCCGCATAGAATCTCGCCAAGTGCAGCTTTTGATCCTCACTTGGTAAGGAATCATTTATCGGGATGATTGATTTTTTACCAGCTGAAGCGCCCAAAGCCTGGGCGATTTCTTCCGCCTCAAATTCCAAAGAGACCGGCTCCGGATTATAACCCGCAGGAATATTTCCCAAGGCTATCATGCCCTTTTGCTTGGATACGCGAGTGACACTCTTGGAACTCATGCGCTCCCCCCGCTCCCCCCGGGCACGCATTCCCAGTCCGTCATTTGCATCGTTTTTGAGCGATTTTGGAGCAGATCGGATACCCCATGGCAGAAATTCGCGCAGAGCCGAACCCCCCTTGCCCAAAACTTGCGCACAGATTTTTTTAACTGAACAGACGGTAGGTGAGGTTCGAGCCGGCAGGTTTCGCCCCCCCCCTCCTTCCTTAGATCTCCGTGATTTTTGAAAAACTCATCTAGATCAATTGAATCTAATTCGCTCGGTTCACCATGTCGTCTCCAGAACTCGTCAAGGTCGAGACTATCTAACTCACCTATCCTCTTATCTCCCTCTACTGATACAAGTGATGGAATAAAAGAACATAACTGGTAAAATAATAATGTTAAAAATGTATAAGTAGAGTCCCGACAAAGCGTCAGTTGTATCATTACCACGGCAGAGACTTCATTATTAATGGCGTAGCGAGCAAAGGCAATGCTAGATACAACTGACGTGAGAAATAGTTTAGAGGGGGACGGGGGGAGGGGGGCTATCATTTGCTAAGTGGGGTTTTGAGTTTGACGCCAAAGTAACCGTTGCGAGCCTTACCGTCACGGCTCACGCCGCGAGACTTTGCAACGCCGTGAACATCGCGCATGGTTCGTGCCAAGGCTCTTTCAAATTCTCGCTGGGAGATATTCGGCTGCCTGCATTGTTGCATCTCAGAGGCATATGCTGTCCACGCCTCTGAAGTGGCTATGGACTCCTTACGATCAGCTGCGACAATGGAATACTTAACAAACGTTCCGATGATACTGCCGCAACCAATAAGCTTTTGAAGCCTGGTCAGATCCCGAGTGGCAGATTGATCATTTCCAGATGCCATATGTTTGCTAACCGATTTGAGAAGATCCTGCTTGAGCCAAGCAATGCGCTCAGTGTCTCCGCTGTCTCCAAGTTCAAAGGTGAAATTCGCCTGGATCATGAGACACCCCCGGTTAGAACTTCCAAGCGGCAACGCCCTGCATTCTTAGACCGTGGCACCTCCACGCTTAAACCAGTTCCCCATTCGTTTTGCTCGAATGAGAAAAACAAATCTTCCTCATCATCGGCCATAGGACAGACGATAAGATGATCTTGAAGCTCGATGCCTACTATCTGGCTTGCCTTACGAATCTGACCGGTAACTAGGATGTCAGAGCGTGAAGGTATAGGAACCCCAGAAGGGTGATTGTGCGCCAATATGATAGCGGTAGCACCGGCAATGATTGCCGCGCGAAAAACTTCTCGAACATTCATGAAAGTATTTGTAGCCGTTCCAATGCTAACACGGGTTCTTCCCAGGGGGTAATTTCTTACGTTGAGCAAAATAACGTAGGTCTGCTCTTGCTCGATATACTCATCGAACGCGCCCTTTAAGTAGGCGACTGCATCTCGGCTATTATCAAGCGGCAAAGATTCGCCTCTTGATTTTGTCCGATAACTAAGTTTTACTTCTCTGATAGTCTGTTGCATTTCTCGTGTGATTTTGACTTAAAGCCGCGTTTTCGATTGGACCCGAGACGCGGTTTTTTTCGGCGTGGCCAGCAGAGTGCCAGCCGCTAAAAATTCATGCGACCAGTTCAGCCAGCTTCTCCATGGCTCGCTTTCTCGGCACGCGCTTGACCTTGTAGCCTAGCTTCAAAATAGGAATAACGCCGTCGTGCACGTAACGCCTGACTTGATATTCAGAAACGCCTAGCAGCTTAGCGAATTCAGCAAAGGTAAGGTATTCTTCTTCGTCGTTGGCTTTCATGCTCCGAATCAAGGCGATTCTGAGCAATTCACCAAGAGGCAAGAAATACCTATTTTCTGCCCCGCTTAAACAGTGCTAAGAAAGTGGATATTTTATTTCCTTTGCCGTGCGTCTAATTTTTCTCTCGGACGGAACGTATTCAATCAGGCCAGTGGCCTTGGATGCCGCCAATAAGTCGAAGAGGGTTGCATAGGAATGTTTTTCTCCGTTGAGGGTAGCCCGGCGCTTCAGCCTGACCATTTCGAGCCTAAACTTGTCCACAGGCTCGGCGCTTTGCGCCCTGCGTTCTACCAACACAGCCAGAGCCTTAAAGAAATCCACGTCTTTCAATATGAGTTTGCGCATGACGATTTGGCCTAAGTGCGGTTCTGAATCCGAAAGCAGTTCGTCTCCGATTTCGCTTGGAATCCCCTGAGCGTCGAGGTTCACGAAAAGCCTGTTTGAGTCGAGCATGGCCTGGTCGAACAATGCTAAGTCTAATTGTCCAGAAATCATTTCCCCATCTCGGTACAGGATCTCTTTTGCAGTATCCGAATCAGGGTTGCGCTTTTTAGGTTGGCCTCTCGAATTTTTCTTTTTGCAGTAATCGGTGCTTTTGAAATTTGGATGTTCGCGCAGCCATTGCTTCGCTTCGGCCAAAGTAGCGGTGCCGCCATGCATTTCAAACCCGGCCCTTTTCATCGCGTAAATATAGACCCGGCCTCGGCCCATTTCTTCGGCTAGATCGTCGGCGTAAAGTAATTCCTTGTTCACGCTACCACCTCCAACTTTCCGTTTTCAGTGCCTGGCAGAATATTCCAAAATTCACGGGCCTCTTTCGGCTTCATCAGCCCCCGGTAATGGGTAAACAAAACGTCGCCGACTTCGTGTCCCATTATTGAGCGCGTCAGGTTCACGTCATTGTGCGCCCCCAGGTGAGCGGTTGCGAAAGTCTTGCGCAGCGGGTCATGCATGCCACTGATTCCTGCTTTTTCACGCACCACTGAGTAAACCCGCTTCCAGCTCCCCGTGATGATTGGCCCCGATCGATCTTCAATCGGCACCGCCTCAAGCCATGCGGCCAGCACGTCCGGCATTTTAAAATAGCGGCTACGATCCGTCTTCGCCTTCGTGTTCCGGACTAAGACTGTCTTTTCCCCCATATCGATATCAGCCCAGTCCAGCCGCTCCGTTTCTTTCGGCCTGACCCCGGCAAAGAGCATCAGCGCCAGAGCCGGTTTTGCCCTCCGGCAGTCCATACGGCGATATTCCTTCAAGCTCTTGTCTTCGCGGTAATCCTTGCAGACGCGGAATAGGGCGCGGCACTGTTCCAGCGTCATGACTTCGATTTCGTGCCGTCCGGTGTCGATCTTGTCGATCCGTCGGCAAGGGTTCTCATCAGTCCAGCCCTCTTTGACGGCAATCGAAAAGGCAGGGGAGACCGAACGCAGCGCGGCATTGAACCCGTAAGCGGTGGGGTGGGTCTTGCGCAGAAATTCCCTCAGTTCGTCGTGGGTGATGGTGGAGACCATCCGCGCCCCGAATACAGGCAGCAGCTTCTTGCCCAGCGCGGCGAGTGTCCGGTTGTAGGAACTGCTCTTCGCTTCCCGCGATTCGATGAAGAGCCCCCACAGCTTGGCGAATGTTTCGCTCCGGCTCAGTTTTTCGCAGCTTTGCGCGTAAGCCTTCGCCGCCTGGTAGAGTGTCACGTCATAGGGAGCCAGGAGTTTGCTTGCCCGTTTCGCATCCTGAGCCAGCGAGGCGGGAATCATACAGCCCTCGATGCCATACTTGCGCTGCCGGTCGAGATCCGCGCCCCGGGCGAGCTTTGCCAGCTTCTCAGTCTCGAAAAACTTCCGCTGTCTGCGCCCGGTCTCCGAAATCGAAGCGGGCAGGTCATAGCACCATTTCCCCGTCTTGTCCCTGCGGATCGGCAGTTTAGCCAGGCGAACCCGCTTTGCCTTGTTCGCCGCTTTCAGCTTAGAGGTGATATCCGTGAGTGGATTTTCTGAATTTTCGCTAATTTTATCGGCGTTCATGGTGTCAAAAGTCAGTAGGTTATGGGAAAAATCGGGTGATTTTCCTCTGTTCTACTCACGTTTATCACTCACGTAAAGCTCGAATTGCTCAGAATTGCGAAAAATTGCAAATTTTAACTATTTAATATCCATGCAGTTACGAATCCACGGCGAATCTACGAATCAGGAGGTTAGGGGTTCAAGTCCCTTCAGGTGTACCATTTTTTTTGAGGCGCTTCGTTTCTCCGAAGCGCCTTACTTATTTCTCATGTGAGTTGATGGATCGCCTCACACTGTAAATTTTTAGAGCCGTTAGATTTTTATCTGTTCATTTGCTTAGGCTCGGCTAGGTTGGCGCCGTGTTAAAAAATTTCTTCTTTGCAGTTATTTTTATTGGGCTGACCATGTATCTGGGCTACGTGCTTTATGAGCGCGCTCAGAACTCGGGTATGGAGTCAGTTAGCGATAATTCGGCGCCTTCAGGCTCGAATCAAGCACCCGAGGTGCTGAGCTATCCGAGTGAGATTTATATTGCACGCGCGGACGGCAGCTCGCTGGACATTCGACTCATGGGGCGGTCTGCTACGGAGATTGAGTTTGAACGGCTTTCCGATGGAGCGACCTTTACTTTTGGAATTGATCAGTTGGATCTGGATTCGCAAACGCGGGTCAGGGAATACCCAGTGACGGGGCTGACTGAAATCGAAGACGCTCAGCTGGCTCCGACCACCGTGGAGGTTGCTTACTTGGAGCAGCTCAAAGAGGCCATTGCCAAGATTGATGCGAAGATTAAGGAGTTGGAGCTAAAATATTCCGCTTCGCAGAGTAAGACTGAACGACGTACTTTGCGACGTCAGGCTGAAGATCTCTACGTGGAGCGCAAGGAACTGGAGGCGAAAATCGCCGAGCGGGAAGACGTCTAGCTCGCGTGGCATTTGGTTAAGCGTAGTGGCGACTTTAGTCGCCATCACTGAGTCGGTGGCTGAAGCCACCGCTACGTGGAGCGCAAGGAGTTGGAGGGGGAAATCGCCGAGCGGGAAGACGTCTAGCTCTCTAGGGTTCGACGTAAACGGAGGTGCCGACGCGGACTAGGTGGAGCAGAGTCTCGGCATTCCAGTTGGCCAGGCGGAAGCACCCGCTGGACTCGGTGCGACCGACTTTTTCGGGCTCGGGTGTGCCGTGGATACCGTAGCTGGGCAGGTTAAGGCCGATCCAGACGCTGCCGACGGGGTTGTTGGGGCCCGGCTGGATGACAAACTTTTGGGTGATTCCCTCGCGCTCAGCGGTGCCGCTGAGGATCGCGGGGTTGAAGGTGTAGTTGGGCTTGGCCACGGTGACCTCGACTCGTAGCTCTCCGCTGGGGCGTTTATCGACGCGGCGGGCGATGCTGACGGGGCAGTGAAAGATGACGCTACCACTGGCATCGATGGCTTGAAGGACGCGCTCGCTCAGCGAAATGCGCAGGTGCTGGGCACGGCCATTGAGTCGGACGGGGGGCATGTAGGGAGTTATGATCTCGTTGTCGGGGGCGAGTGCGTTAAAATCCAGCGCAGGGTTGAGCTGCTGAATGAGGTCGGGATCGCTCATGCTTTTTTCGGCGACCATTTCGAGGATGGAGTGGTAGGCCATGCGGGGGCGGGTGCCGCGCTCTTTCCAACTGGTAAACGGAGGGTCGATTCGGGCAAAGTCGGCCTCGGTGAGTTCGACTCGGTTGTAGATCGGGTCGAAGACTTCAAGCTTGGCTTGCGTGGCGGCGTCGAACTCGCCGGTCGGTGGCAGTTGATGCGCGCCTTGGTAGGCGAGTAGAGCTTGGCGGGTCTGGCTACCGACCGAGCCATCGATCGAACCGGGGGAAAAGCCTTCGCGGGCGAGTGCCATTTGTAGCTCGATCGTATTGGCGACGGGGCGGCTCGCTGGTTTGGGTGTGGCGGCGGCTTCGGCTGGCTCGGCGGGTGCATAGGGCAGCCAACGATAGGCGGCGTAGCCTAAGAGCGACAAACAGATCAGGCTGAGGATCAGCCGGAGCACTGGATGTGTGGCTTGGCGTGGAGGACTCAGAGCGGTTCAGGTTGTCTAGTCTTCAAGAAGCTCGAGGAGTTCGAGCTTTCTCAAAAATCTGGCCGCTTCACTCACCGAGCTAAAGACGCCGAGGTTGTCAGGATCTGTGAGACGTAGCTGGAAGACTTGGCTGAGCGCGACCACCATGGGGTCGGCACCTAAGATCGCCCAAGGTGCCTTTCCGAATTGCTCGGACTCGTTGATTAGATTGGCAAAGCCGAGTAGCTCGACCTTAGACATCCGGGTGATGCCTTTTCTCAAATCAACGACGCCGCTGTATTTCGGGTCGTAATTTGGATCGGAGAATAATTTCTGGGTCTTCTCTATCATGGCCTCCAGCGTGATTTCACCGGAAATTTTTTCAATCACGAGGCAGTGTTCAGGAATGATCTGTAGTTCGTATTCCATAGAGTGAGGATACTTAAACTTGATACTCTTTTAGGGGCTCGGGGTCGAGTATTTTTGTGCCTGGGAGGCGCTTGCCCAGTTCCGCTCCAAACCAGTCGCGAGCGCTCTGGTCGCCGTGAGTGAGGACGATGGTGCGAGCTTCGGTTTGCTCGGCGTATTCGAGGAGCTCCTCACGGTCGGCGTGGCCGCTGAGATCGAATTGGTCGATACTGGCGCGGATCGGCGCGGCGTAGTCGAGTGCGTTAAAAAAGAAGGTGGCCTCGTTGCGCTCTTCGAGCAGTTTTCCGCCCGGGGAGTCGGGATCGCAGTAGCCGACGAAGCAGAGTCCGTTGTTCGGATGCGGTAGTAAAGAGGCCGCGAGCTTATATGAGGGCGTGTGCTCGACCATCATGCCGCTGCTCACGAGGTAGATGCCTTTTCGGGGCAGGTCGCGGCCGGGGCGCATGTTGAGGTCGATCGAGCGCACATCCATCTTTTCCAGCATCTTGATGTCGAAGTCGATGAGTTGGGTCTGCTTGCGGATTTTATCGAAGTATTCGCAGATCGCCATGCCGAGTCCGGCGGCGTGGATCGGTGTTTTAGGCAAACGGCCGAAGCTGCGGGCTTCGTAAAGGATTTTGAATAGTTCCTGCATGCGCCCGAGCGCGAATACAGGAATGAGGCAACTGCCGCCGCGCTCCAGAATCTCGCCGATTTTATCGATCAGGTGATCGACCTCGGAGGCGCGGGTTTTTCCGGATTCGCGGCCTTTGGCACCGCGGGTGGTTTCGAGGATGAGGGTGTCGATCTTGCCAGTGGGCAGGTGGGCGCCGGGGAGGGTGCGTTGCGCATCGAACAGCACATCGCCTGAAAATACGATACGTCGCTTTTTGTAAACGAACTCGACGGCGGCAGCGCCGGCTACGTGGCCGGCAGGGTGGAGAATGACTTCGATCTGGTCGTTGCCCTTTGTGTAGATTTCGCCGCGTTCGAAGCGCTGGATGGTGAGCTGTTTGGTCAGCTGAGCGACGTCGCGGTGGAGGAAGAGCGGATACTCAGCGATGCCGTGCTCTTCGCGCTGGCGCTTCATCACGTTGATGGAGTTGCGCAGCATGCGCGGTGCCAGCGTGACGTTGGGCGCGGCCGTGATCACGGGTGTCTTCGGATTATGCGCCGTGACGATGGGCAGCGAACCGAGGTGATCGAGGTGGCAGTGCGTGAGCACGATCAGGTCGAGGTCGATATTTTCGATCGGCTCGAAGTCGGGCAGGGCGTCGTAACCGAGCTTCTTGGGGTGTAGCCCTGAGTCGATCAGGATGTTGAAGCTGCCCATTTGGACGAACATGGAGTTGGCGCCGATCTCTCCGTGGCGGTTTAGGTCGGTGATCTTCATGTCTCAGTGGGGGGCGTGATCTTCATTTCGAATTCTGGTATGCGGCAATGAATGGTGCGGCCATCGCTGTCAACTCCGTGGAAGGAGCCCTTGGCCGTGCAGTCGCAGTGCGTCATGTGGTAGCTGTTGTAGCTGAAGGTCTCGCCGGGCGCGAGGGTGGGTTCCTTGCCGACGATGCCTTCGCCTTCGATCACTTGTTGGTGCCCGCTGGCTTCGTTGAGGATCCATCGGCGTCCGTGCAGGGTGACTGTGCGGTCGGACAGGTTGCTGATCGAGATGAAATAGATGAAGGCATGCGGAGCGTCGCTGGGGAGTTGCTCTCCGTCGTGATAATAAACGAGGCGGTCGAGCTTGGCGCGCAGGCCGGGGAGGTCGAAGCTGTCAGGCATGGTCAGACTACGAGTTCGTTGGCGAGGGGGATGGAAGATACGGCGCCGGGGCGAGTGACTGCGATGGCAGCCGCTTGTGAGGCGACACCCATAGAGACTTGGATCGACTGGCCTTCGGCATAGCTTGCGAGGAAGTAGCCGATGTAGCAATCGCCTGCCGCAGTCGTGTCGACCACCTTTCCGGCAGATCCTACGTCTTGTTGGTAGATTCGGCCGGATGCATCCATCGCGACAGATCCTCGGGCACCTTTGGTTAAGATGATAAGCGGGAGTTTGTAGCGCTGGCCGAGCGCGTCTAGAGCCGCGTTCGGATCGTCGAGTCCGCTCAGCGCCATGATCTCTGTTTCGTTCACGATCAGCAAGTCGAGTTCGGCGAGTGGCAGATCTGATATGGATGGATCCATCGGTGCCGGATTGAGGGCGATTTTCAGGCCTCGCTCTCGAGCTTTACGTACGATGACCGGCAAATTGTTGATTTCATTTTGTAGAAGGATCCAACTGTCCGCTGGCCGAGTTTCAAGCACGGAGTCGATCTGCGATTCGCTTATCGCATGGTTGGCACCGCCGTGCAGCAAAATGCAATTTTCGCCTTCGGAATTGATCTGTATGATCGCGTGCCCGGTCGGGGATTGGCAGCTGGCGATATGTCGTGTGTCGATTGTATCTTCCGCCAAGAGGTCGAGGAGCCAGCCGTCTTGCTCGGAAATACTGCCTGCATGCAGAACCTCGGCTCCAGCTCTTGCCAGTGCGATGCTTTGGTTTAGCCCCTTGCCGCCTGCGGAGATTTGGTAATTCTGGCAGGCGAGAGTTTCTCCGGGTCTGACGAAGTGCTCGATCGTGTATTGGTGGTCGATATTAATGGAGCCGAAGCAAAGAGTATCCATATTTGGCAGTAGCATAAGTAAGAAAGTTCGATCTCCAAGACCGAAAATATTCAGGCTGACTTGCATCTGAACGGTGGATCTATTTAACCGCAGCATGAGAGTCTCCTATTTACTGGCATTCGTGCTGCTCCTGTCTGGCGGTTGTCGGCATATGTCACCGCCGGGCATGTCGTCGGAGGAGGCAATACTGATCGGTGTTTGGCGGGAGGATTTCGGTGTGATGGGGTATGCGTTGAATACCTTTAACGCGGACGGGAGCTATTACGGCGAGGCCTATACTTCAGCCACCCCGGTGACTTTCCTTCGCCTATGAAGAAACCACGCACAGCCGCGCAGATTACCTGGATCGGGTTGCTCCTCAACCTCTTGCTGGGCTGTATCAAAGTCACGGGGGGCTGGGCGCTCCAGTCGAAGGCGCTGCTGGCCGACGGGGCGCATAGCTTGCTCGATTTGTTGACGGATATCGCGGTGCTGGTCGGGCTCTCGCTCGCGAGCAAGCCGGAGGACGAGAACCACCTCTACGGGCACCACAAGTTTGCCAGTTTCGCAAAACTCTTCGTCGGGGGCATGTTGCTGCTCTTTTCTGTGGGCTTGGTCGTCGCGGCTCTGTGGGACTTCCGTGCAGGCGGGAGCACGCCAAAGGCGGGCGCGGCCGTGGTGCTGGCCTTGATCTCGCTGGTCTTGAAAGAAGCGCTCTTTTGGTGGACGCGAGGCATCGCGCGCCGCTTGAAGTCTGACTTGCTCATGGCCAACGCCTGGCACCACCGCATGGATAGTCTGTCCTCGCTCGGTGTCGCGGTCGCTCTGGTCGGTGTCTGGCTGGGCGGCGAGAGCTGGGCTTTTCTCGACGATGTGGTCACCCTCGTGCTCGGCGGTTATTTGATCTTCGAGTCGACTAAGATCTTTTGGCGCGCCTGCGCCGACCTGCTCGATGCGGCACCCGAGCGCGAGATCATCGAAGACCTGCGGGAGCACATTTTACCCACGCCCGGAGCGATCGCCTACCACGATTTCCGCGTTCGCCGGGTGGGGGATCTCTACGAAGTCGACCTACACTTACAGGTCGATCCCGAGATTTCAGTCGACGAGGGGCATGGTATCGCCCGCGCCGTCAAACAGCGGATGCGCGAAAAACATCCCGAAGTCTCCAAAGTGCTCGTGCATGTGGAACCCGCGAACAGAGAGCATATTATGAATCGCGGACTCTCCGGAGCGGACGATTCTGAGGCAAAAAGCGGCACTCACTGGGAAATATAGCTTGTCTGCACAGTGGTTACAGAATTGAAACGTAGCCTCCGTCGACCTCTCCACTAGCCACCTTACGCGACAGTCTTTTTTCCTCTAATGAGCGATTTTTTGAAGCACGAATGCGGTATCGCAATGATCCGCCTTTTAAAGCCACTTTCATACTATCAGGAAAAGTATAACACCCCCCTGTATGGCTTTAATCAGCTCTTTCTCCTCATGGAGAAGCAGCATAACCGTGGGCAGGACGGTGCAGGCATCGGCTGTGTGAAGCTCGACGTCGCCCCCGGGCAGCCCTACATGGCTCGCGATCGCACGATTAAGACCAACTCGCTCTCACGCATTTTCAAGGGGCAACTCAAAGCCTACCAGAAGATGGTCGATAAGGGCACCATCCACCCCGAGTTCCCGCAGACGGTTAAAGACAATTTCGAATTCGGCGGCGAAATCCTGCTCGGGCACCTCCGCTACGGCACCTCAGGGGTCTATGCATCGAGCAGTTGCCACCCCTACGTGCGCCAGTCGAATTGGCCGACGAAGAACCTCATGCTGGCCGGTAACTTTACCATCACCAACGAGAAGGATCTGAACAACGATCTGATCAATCGCGGCCAGCATCCGATTTTTGGCACTGATACCCAGGCCGTGCTCGAAGAGATCGGCTTCCACCTCGATGAAGCTCACGACGCCATCTATCACAAGATGCGCGACCAGAATGTCGAAGGCACCCGGATCCCGAGCATCATCAGCAAAGAGCTCGACCCTGTCCGTATCCTCAAAAATGCTGCGGCCAACTGGGACGGCGGCTACGCCATCGCCGGCCTGATCGGTAATGGCGACTCCTTTGTCATGCGCGACCCGCAGGGTATCCGCCCCTGCTTCTATTTTCAGAACGACGAAGTCATCGCCTTTGCGTCCGAGCGCGTGGCGCTCATGACGATCTTCGATCAGCCGATCGAGAACGTTTGCGAGCTCGAGCCCGGCAGCGCCACCGTCGTCAAGAGCGACGGCACCATCTACTGCGAGCGTTTCACCGAGCAGCGCCCTGTCACGCCGTGCTCCTTCGAGCGCATTTATTTCTCACGCGGTAACGACGCCGACATCTACGCCGAGCGCAAAGCCCTCGGTGGCGCACTGCGTGAGCAAGTGGTTAAGGCGATCGACAACAACTTTGCCGACAGCGTCTTCAGCTTCGTGCCCAACACCGCCGAGGTGGCTTACTATGGCATGCTCGAGTCCATGCGCCTGCACCGCCGCGAAGAAGTGCGCGATAGCCTGCTCGCCGCTCAGAAAGAGGGCACCCTCGATGCCGCCCTGATCGATGAGCTCATTATGGGCAACTGGCCGCGCGGCGAAAAGATCGCGCACAAAGACATCAAAATGCGCACCTTCATCTCGCAAGAAGAAGGCCGCGCCAAGCTCGTCTCTCACGTTTACGACATCACCTACGGCGTGGTCAAAGAAAAGGACTGCCTCGTCTGTATCGACGACTCCATCGTCCGCGGCACCACGCTCAAGGAATCCATCCTCAAGATCCTGAGCCGCACCAAGCCCCGCAAGATCGTGGTGGCCTCCACAGCGCCGCAGATCCGCTATCCCGATTGCTACGGTATCGACATGTCCGAGCTGGGTAAATTTATCGCGTTCAAGGCCGCCGTCGAGCTGGTCAAAGACGACGGCAGCGCCGATCTCCTGCAAGACATCTACCAAGACTGTCTCGCGCAGGCCGACCTGCCGCCCTCGCAGATGGTCAACCACGTCAAGCGCCTCTACGACCGCTACACGGACGAGCAAATCTCTGCAAAAATCGCCGAGCTCGTCTATCCGAAGAACGTCCCTTGGAAGGGTGATCTCGAGATCGTTTTCCTCACCGTTGATAAGATGCGCGAGGCCATCCCCGTGCATAACGGCGACTGGTATTTCACCGGCAACTATCCGACCCCCGGTGGTGTCGCCACGGTGAACAAGGCCTTCATTAACTACTACGAGAACAAGACCGGCCGCGCGTATTAGTGGTTGGAGCCTCCCTCCTTAGCCGCTGATTGCGGCAACCACATCGTCGACTGTTTCGGCGCTCTTGATTTGCTTGCGCAGGCGCTCGGTGCGGCAGGTCTTGGCGATCTCCGCTAGAGTGGAGAGGTGCCCCTCGGTGTCGCCCCTCGGGCTGATGATGAAGAAGACGAAATCAATCGCCTCGTCTTGCCCCGGTATGCTGAGGCCGTTCTTCAAGTGAGCGACGAAGCAGATCCGGTAGTCGAGGTCTTCGCAATAAACGTGGGGGATGGCGATGCCGTGCCCGAGGAAGGCGGGGAAGACGCGGCCTTGCTCTCCGAGATCTTCGAGCACTTGTGCTTCGATGATCGTGGGCACATGTTCGACCGCCACATGGGCGAGTTGTTGATAGAGGCTTTGGATGCCGTCGCATTCTAGGTTGAGGAATCCGCCGCTGTGCAAGGCACGCAGGAGGAAGCCCTCGGAGCGGCGTAGGCAGATCACTTCATCTTCGGGCTTCACCATTTCTTTGAGGCTCGCATCGTGTGGCACTGCTCTGAGCTGCTTGCCTCGGCGGATGAAGAGCGGGTGCCAGTCGCCCGAGGCGAGGCTCTTGCCTTCTTCCCAGATGACGGTTTCGAAACTGCTCTCGCCCTGCAAGAGCTCACTGCCGATCACGGCGGGGCGTGAGAGATCGCCAAATACAGATTGGCCGGTCAACTGATCTTCTTCGGTCGGGCTATCGAGTGGAATCCAGCCAAAGACTTTTTCGTTATCCAGTTCCTCTGCCCAACGTTGCATGAGGATTTGGTTGAGCTCCACGTTATCCGTCAGCGCCAGAACATAGCCGGCGGCGAAGAGTGCTTGTTCGTTTTCGTAGAGTTTCTCGGCTTCCATGCCGTCGCGGTGTAGGGCGGGGAGGCCTTCTTTTTGTGCCAGTGCGATGTTGCGCGCATTGGTGTCGAGCAGGAGTACATGCTGCTCGTCTTGCCTCATTAGTTTACGCGCCAATTCGCGGCCGAAGTGGTGTGCGCCGATGATCACCCAGTCGTTGGGCGCGGGGCGCTGTAGGCCGAGTGCTTTGGCAAAAAGTCCGGCCGAGAGGCCTTGGATCAACACGGTCGCACAGATCACCGAATAGACGAAGGACTCGAGCAGCGCCGGGTCGCCCACCGGGTTTTCTTTTGAGCTAAGGCTCAAGGCGAAGAGCGAGGCCATTGAGGCGGCGACCACGCCGCGCGGCGCCACCCAGCTGAGCAGCGCTTTCTCACGGAAGTTTAAATTCGTGCCCCATGCAGAGGCCGCGATGCTGATGGGGCGGATAATCAAGATGACCGAGAAGAGCACCCAGCCGCCGCCCATTTTGAAGAAGTCGATGAACTGCTGCAGCTCGAGTCGAGCGACCAGAAGTAGGAAGAGCATGCCGATGAGCAGGTCGACGATCTCCGCCTTGAATGCTTTGATTTCGCGCAACTGGCGCGGCTTTTTAATACCGACGATCAGGCCGGCGATTGTGACCGAGAGCAGTCCGGCTTCGGGCTTGATCAGCTCCGTTGCGCCGAAGATGAGCATCGCGCTGGCCAGAGCAAAGGCATTGACGATGTTGTCCGGCACCCAGTTTTTACGCATCATCCAGTAGATGAGGTAGCCGCCCACGCCGCCGATCACGACGCCGCCGGCGATGCGGATGAGGAAATTGGGCAGCGCCACCGCGCCGCCGCCTTCGACCACCCACTCAAAACAAAGAATCGCGGTGAACACGCCGACCGTGTCGATCAGCACGCCCTCCCAGTGGAGGATGCTGCCGAGCTTTTGCTGCACCCGTATCCGGCGCAGCAGCGGCACGATGACTGTGGGCCCCGTGACGATGATGAGACTGCCCATGAGCAATCCAAACGAAGGCGAAGTGTCGAATACCAGGTAAGCCGTGAGCCCCGAGCCGAGCCAAGTGATGAGCACCCCGATCGTGAGCAGGCGCTTAATCACGGTGGAGGTCTGCTTAAACTCCTTCAGGTCGAGGGTGAGCGCACCTTCGAACAGGATCAGCCCGACCGCGAGTGAGACGATCATGGGCAAATACTCGCCCAGTGCATTGGGGTGAAGCACGTCCAAGCCCTCAGGGCCCAGCGCGAAGCCACCGAGTAAGAGCAGCACGATCGTCGGTAAATGGAGGCGCCGCGAGAGCACCGTGAGCAAGCAACCGGCACCGACTGCAAAGCAGAGCGCCCAGAGCGCGTCTTGTGTGCCGCCAACAGCGAGTAATGAAAAGGGTGTCATGGTAGTGATTAGCAAAGTGGTATCTTAATCATAATCTTCATCTTAATCATAATCCGATATCGGTCGGTTGTCGTCGGAGATTAGGATTAGGAGTAGGATTATGGAGTGACCCTCGGCCTAGTCCAGTTTATGGCACATGCCGAGCGCGGGCGAGACCTCGCTGGCCTTGCCGATCACCTGAGCGGGCACGCCGGCCACGCTGGTGTGCGGAGGCACGTCTTTGAGCACCACGCTACCGGCACCGACTTTGGCGCCTTCGCCGATTTCGACGTTGCCGAGGATCTTGGCACCTGCGCCGAGGAGCACGCCGGAGCGCACCTTCGGGTGGCGGTCGCCACGGTCTTTACCCGTGCCCCCGAGCGTGACGGCATGGAGGATGGAGACGTTGCTCTCGATCACAGCGGTTTCGCCGGCCACGAAGCCAGTGGCGTGGTCGAGTAAGATGCCGCAGCCGATCTGAGCCGCCGGGTGGATGTCCACCGCGAAAGTTTCCGAGATTAAGCTCTGCAGGTAGAGTGCAAATTCGGTGCGCCCCTCGTTCCAGAGGTAGTGAGCCACGCGGTAGCAGACCAGCGATTGTAGGCCTTTGTAGTAGAGTAGGGGCGTGAGCACATTGGGGCAGGCCGGGTCGCGCTCGTTGACAGCGATCATGTCGCAGGCCACGTGCTGGAGGATGGCCGGCTTATGTTGGAACGCGTCCATGAAGGTTTCGTGGAGCACGTCGATCGAGGCTGCGTGGTAGACTAGTTTACGAGTCAGGCGGTAGGTCAGGCACTCGGCAAAGGACTCACGATCCAGCACGGTCACATTGAGTAAAGTCTGTAAAGCAGGCTCGCGCGCGATGATTTCGCGGGCGCGTAGTCGGATCTCGCTCCAGTGAGCGTCTAGGTCGATGGGTTGCATGGTGGCTTAGTTAGCCGTATGCAGGATAAATGCCAACCAAAAGAAAGAAAAGAAGCGGGGTGCGGGTCGTCACCACAAGCTCGGGGAGTACATATCTGGCGTAGCGGAACCCCGCTTCGCTCTGCGAGCTACGCAGGCCGCTGCGGGGAACCCGTTTCGACTGCCCCTGCTGGGTGTTGTGCCCGCGGGTTCTGGGTGCGATTTTATCGAGGGAAACTCGGCGAAAAGCCTGAGGGGCCGGAGGAGCCAGAGCTGCACATCATCGGGGCAAAGAAGAGCAGGAAGATGATGATTCCAATCACAGCCATGACGATTTGAAAGGAGACGTAGCGATTGGCGGCCTTCCCCACAGAATCGTCGGTGCTGTCTTCAAATTTGTAGCTTCGAGTCGGCATTTGGGGGCGGCTCTGTGGAGGGCTGCCGGCTCCATAGAGGATTTTTTTCTTTCCTTGCTCAAACTCTTCATCGCTAAGGACACCTTTGTCCTTGAGTTCAGCTAGCTTGGATAATTCGTCGGATAGGCTCATAATGTTTTAGTGATGAGGACTGGCATTTAGTTGCTAGAAATTCTGAATTTTACGCCGACTTGGGATGTAATGGAGATCGTTCCCAACGAGAGAGAAGCGCCCGCGTTCGAATCATCACTACTCACTTGGCGCAAGTTGTTAGTCGTTATCCGAGGAAAGCGATTGTTGGAGATCGCATTCTCTTCAATGGCCAAAGGTTCATGGACAGCGGCACCCAATGCTTCAGCTAGGTTTTCCGCTTTCTCTTTGGCCACCTTCACCGCACGGATCCTTGATTCATTCTGATAGTGTATTCGATCCGAGACATCGAACAATACCTCATTGATGCTCACATTCGGGATGTCTGCGATGCCGATCCATAACTCCCGGTAGCTACTGATGTCCGATGTTTCGAATGCAACGCTGGTGGAGGATCGATAGCCCTCTTTGACGTAGTCACCTCCGCGGCGAACTTTATTCTCAGAGAGTCGGATTTCGCTCGTCTGTAGCTTACTTCCCACAATGCCTTTACCCTTCAGGTATTCTAGTAGTTCAGTCATCTGTTGATCGTGCAACCTAGCGACTTCGCTGACATCGTCCTCAATGATTTCGACTCGAAGATTCCAGATCATTTTATCTGGAGTGACCTCTATGGTCGCCGTGCCGGTAACCGCTACATGCGGAACCTCTAATTCGGTAGCGGTTAAATGGATAGCAAAGATCAGGGCGAGGGGTATTAGGATTTTTTTCATGATTTATTTGACGACGTGATGTGGCACGGCTTTAGCCGTTGTCTACAATCGTCTTTGTAGCGGTGGTGCTTTTTAGAGCCCAATAAGTGAGGAATGCAAGTGCGCACCAACTAACCAAGCGCAGTCCTATTTTTACATGCGATGCTGTAAATGAAGTGTGCATGTGAATGAAAAAATTGATGGATATAAGAATCCCATATGTAATGCAGATACCACCAATCCATCGAACTGACCTGCGCTTGAGAATTGATGGGCGGAGTGAGGCGGCTAATGGTATAGCTGCGGCTATCAAAAGGGTGATTCCTTCGAGAGCAACGAACCAAGGGTAAGATTCATTCGGCCCCTGGACGCTACCTTCATTTATTTGACGGAATGCCATGGAGTAAAACCATAGCGTATAGAGGATCGATACTGTTGAAATGAGTCGTATCGATTTTTTTAAAATTTGCTTATTCATTTTCTTAGCTGAGATAGGACTGACTCAATGACGCGATATCGACATCGCTCACTGCGATTGGCTCGCTTATTTCTTCGAAATGTTTCTGAGCGATTCAGCAATGTCGCGCACCCAATACATGAAGTAAATCGTGACGCCTAGGGTAAGAATAAATTCGATGGATTCGGGGTTCATTTTTGTAGTTTTTTCAGTGAGTTATTTAGATTTTTTCAGTGAACGTCCAAGGATGATCACGTAGAGGATCGCAGCGACTCGCAGTTGATCACTACGCTTTGATTGGCCTTTGATTCTTCTGGGCCGATGGTGATGACTTGATGCTCGTCTTCAAAGATGATCACTCGCTTTCCTTTGTATGTGATTTCTTTGGTAGAGATTTTTGGAGTGTCTGAATCTACAGGGAAGATTCTAGTGAATACAAAAGTGGATTCCTTTTCCTTATTCCATTTCCATGCGATTTTTGAAATCAATCCGGGGTATCCACAAGTGAGCCCACCACTCATGGCTTCAGGTGTCCCATCTTTCCTTATTTTTGTGGTGCTCGACCCTTTACTGCCGCTATCAATTTTGCCGTTGAAGCAGGTAAGCTGAAAAAGCGTATCCATTCCGTCGTTTTCAGCGGCTACGAATGTTGCTGAAAGCAGCATGAGGATTGAAAGTAGGGTTCTCATTTTATTTTGCCGATCAAGTTATTAGGTCATTTTGAGATATCCTTCCAATGTTCAGCTGTCAAACGTATTAAAGTGAGTCAACTTCTGCGTTTCCTCATGTCATATAGCATTTCATTTGGGGGGATAGGACAATGTGATATTATCGGGTGTGGATCTCTGCGGCTATTTTGTTCAGGTCTGTCGATTCGCGGGCGACAAATAAAGGTTCATCGTCATTGACCGGGAAAGTGCTGTTCAATGACGCCTATCATGGAGGTGGGGCGACTGGGGGCTGGGTACGTAGTGGCTGCTTTAGCTGCCATATTGCGCTCGGAAGGCGCTTAGACCAGATGGCGAAGTCGCCACTACGAATCATGACCCTAAGTTAGTGCCATTCGGGGCATTCCCGCGATTCGACGATAAACCAAAAAAAGGCGCTCCGTAACTGGAGCGCCTTTTGCTGTTTGAAATGGTGAAACCTCTATTTCTGGATTTCGGCGAATGCCCAGTCTAGCCATGGGAGGAGGGCTTCGATGTCGGCGGTGTCGACGGTGGCGCCGCCCCAGATGCGGAGGCCGGCGGGGGCATCGCGATAGCTGCCGAAGTCGTAGCCGACGTCTTCCTTGTCGAGGAGGGTGACGAGCTGCTTGGCCTTGGCCGCTTGTTCCTCGGCGGGGAGGGCTTGGTACCAATCGGCGGTGATCTTCAGGCAGATCGAGGTGTTGGAAATCGTGGCCGCATCTTCGGCTAGGAAATCGATCCAATCGGTCTTGGCTACCCAGTCGGCGATGGCCTTGAGGTTGGCTTCAGAGCGCTCGATCAGGGCGGGGAGGCCGCCAATCGATTCCGCCCAGCGGAGGCCGTCGACCGCGTCTTCCACACAGAGCATGGAGACTGTGTTGATCGTCGCGCCGCTGAAGATGCCATCGATCAGTTTGCCGCCCTTGGTCATGCGGAAAATCTTAGGCATCGGCCAAGCGGGCGTGTAGCTTTCGAGGCGCTCAATGGCGCGGGGGCTGAGCACGATCATGCCGTGGGCACCTTCGCCACCCATGACTTTTTGCCACGACCAGGTGACGACGTCGAGCTTGCTGAAATCGATGTCCATCGCGAAGACGGCCGAGGTGGCGTCGCAGATGGTGAGCCCCTTGCGGTCGGCGGGGATCCAGTCGAGGTTGGGCACTTTGACGCCGGAGGTGGTGCCGTTGTAGGTAAAGACGACGTCGTTGTCGCAATTGACCTTGGAAAAATCGGGCAGGAGGCCGTAGTCGGCTTCGTGCTTAGTTACATTGTCGAGTTTGAGCTGTTTGAGCACGTCGGTTACCCAGCCGGAGCCGAAGGATTCCCAAGCGCACATTTCCACAGGGCGCTCGCCGAGAAGCGACCATAGGGCCATTTCGACGGCGCCGGTGTCGGAAGCGGGCACGATGCCGCAAACGTAACCCTCGGGCAGGCCGAGGATGGAGGCGGACTGATCAATGACCTCCTCGATGCGCGCTTTGGCGGGCTTGGCGCGGTGGGAGCGACCGACGAGGGCGTCGCTGAGCGAGTCGAGCGACCAACCCGGGCGCTTGCTGCAAGGGCCGGATGAAAAGAATGGGCGATTAGGCTTTGTGGCTGGTTTCATGATGAAAAGCAGCCGAACTTAGGCCTCCGCAGCCGTATGTCGATCCTAGTGTGTGGGCTGGAGCGGATTTTCGGATGGTAGCGGCGTTTGTCCCAAACGCCATTCAGGGTCGGCGGGGGCGAATAAGATGCTTGGTGTTCGCATTCGACGGGTTCTTGTCGGAGAAGAATGCGTGACCTTTCCATTTCTGGTGTCCTAATCGTAATCTTACTTATTCGGGCGATAGAATCACCCGACTACTGCTTCAACTCGATCAGCGAACCGGCCCCTCAATCGCGCTGGGATCGGTCAGCATGAGGGCGATCGATATCCCATAGAGCAGCAGGCCGATGAAGAGCAGGGTGCCGCCGATCGTATAGGCGGCAGTTTTACGGTCGCGGCGGTGAAGGGCGTTTTCGAGGGCGTGATCCGCATCTTCGCTCGCGAGCGTGGTGACCCAGCGCACCCGCATGACGCGGAGGAAGACCCACGCGGCGCTGCTCAAGGAAACAAAGAGGCCGGCCACGAGAAAGACTTGAGCAGCCGTGCTGCTCCCGGCGATGAGCCGACCGGAAAAGCCGGTCACGGTGACCACCATCCCCGCCAGACTCATGAGCACCTGCGCACGCGTATAGACGACATTGAGTTGCGCCTCCGCGACTTTGAGCGCGGTCATGAGATCCCCTTTACAGAGTTCCATGATGGTCTTGGCTTCGGCTTTGATTTCAGGAGTGATGCCCATGTGCTTTCGGTGGTTGGATTTATTGATTGTCCTGAAGCTCGAGCATCTTTTCCGCGTAGCGTTCCCCTAACAGGATCATGCTGTCGTGGTCAAAGTGCCAGCGATCCATTGCGGTCAGTCCTTGATTCGACACGACGGCAGTGTGAGGAACCTGATCGGGAAGCTCTAAGATCAAGGAGTTGAAGAGGTAGTCGCCGGATGTGTTGATTTGTCCCGCGATAAACGGGACTTCGGGTGCATTTAGATCGGCACGTAGGTCTGCGATCAGTTGGGTGATCTTGTTTATATAGTCTGGGTCGTTGGAATTAGCTTCGCCTTGATGCCAGAGGATGCCTTTGAGCGTGCCGTCTTTGAGCGCGATCTGGGTGCGGCGTATCGCTTCGGCGTAAAATTCGGTACCTTTCGCCCATTGCTCTATCTTGGTTCCGCCTTTCGCATTCACAATGAGCCCGAGAGTCTGGTGTGGTCGGGCTTCTCGCATGGCGATTGAGAAGCCGTATCCTGGGTTCATTTTTTGCATCCCGATCTCTTTGCGGATCGTCGAGTAGCGGTTGAGTGGGTTCGTCGCCGCCTCCCATGTGTCGCTGCCGTTCAGCAGGTAGACGCCGTCGATGGGTTGACCGTGTGCTTCGGAGTAGGGGGCTCGTCCAGCCATGTTGGATTGGCCTATCAGTAGGTAGATATCTAAGTCCTTCGCTGTAGAGTCGTAAAGCGGGAGCGCGAGGAGCAGAATGCTGAGTAATAATTTCATTTTTCTAGGGGTGAATCGGTTACTTTTGATAAAAGCTTAGTCCGAGTCGCCCGCGCTGCGCAAGGGCTTTAGATTGATCGACGGCATCTTGCCTTCGATACTCGATCAAGCAGATGCCGACGCCAAGGGTGCCTCTAGGGGGAGATCTGGCTGTCGTGTGCAAATTGACGTAATCAGCTAAAAGTTCTCAGTTAATCGGCAGGCTGTTGAACTGTTTGATTCTTAGACGCAATTGGGCACATTCTGAGGGGGTAAATCGGTGGAGACGTTTATTGCCAACCGTTGTGCCATGGCACGATGACACAACGGGGCAGCGCTTGAGTGCCAAACCTCGACTGAATATTCTGCGATCTTCTCACCATCCCATTGGCTCTTGCCTCGACACTATTGAGCAATGACGCGCCTGCGGAAGGGCACGTAACAACATCGGACTGATCGAAGAATCCTCTGCTTCCCAGTAGCTGTCCGTCGATTGATCTAACAGGACTTTAACCGGGGAGCCCTGTGCTCAGAAACTGGCTCAGACGCTTGCCCCTGAGTCATTTAGTGGCTAACGATTAGAGGTTCATCCAAATGCTTTGTCATGTTCTCATGTTGATAGAGTGCATTGCTGCGAATCACATTGGAATACCAGTAAGCGCTGAACTTCGGCGTGCGCTTCAATGTTGTATAGTCCATGTGTATAATGCCAAAACGTAGACCGAAGCCTTCGCCCCATTCGAAGTTGTCCGTGAAGGACCAAAGGAAATAGCCGCGCACATCGATACCGCTACGAATGGCTTTGTGCAATTCTCTCAAGTAATTGCGGATGAGATCACGGCGCTGAATATCGAGGCACTCGCCGTCCTCGTTGAGTGGTTCGTTGTGATAACCACAGCCATGCTCGGCGATGTAGATCGGCTGATCGCCATAGATGTCGTGGATGTGGCGAGGGCCCCAGTGGAGGGATTCCGGTGTAATTTTGAGCCACTCGACGGAAGCAGAAGGAAAGTCGGGTGGGAAGGGAATCCGTTCCGGTTGACCATATTTACCTGCGCGCACATAATAGCCCCAGTAAATGTTCAGCCCGATCAGATCACATTTTTCGCTAATCAAGTCGAAATCACCCTCTTGGACGTCCGGCACATTTTCGGCACCGACTTCTGCGATATATTCAGGTGTGTATTCGCCTTTGTAGATGGGGTTGAGTATTCGGATGCTGTCTTGAATGAAGCAGGCGCGAGCCGCTTCGATGTCAGCCTCCGAGTTGGTGAGCGGAATCGGAACCAGTGGATTGTCGACCAAGCCAACCTTGCTATCGGGTTGACCAAATTGGCGCACCGCGCGCACGGCATGACCGTGGCAGAGTAGGGCGTGGTGATAGGCTTGATTGATCGTCTTTTCGTCACAGATGATGCCCGGAGCATTACGCTCCATTCCGTAGGCGCGACGGGTGAAGGCCACGATTTCGTTGATGGTAAACCAGTTTTTGACTCTAGAACCAAATGCTTTGGCGATGGTCTCGGCGTAGCGCTCGAATGCGTCGACTGTTTTGCGAGAACGCCATCCGCCGAAGCGTGTTTCCAACGATTGTGGTAAGTCCCAATGAAAGAAAGTGACCCATGGCTCGATTCCATTGGCTTCCATTGAATCAAACAGCCGGTGATAATAGTCCAGACCTGCTTGATTCAATTCACCGTCGCCGTTAGGGTAGATGCGTGTCCATGCGATGGATAGACGGTAATGTTTGATCCCGAGCTCACGCATCAACGCGAAATCTTCGGGAAATTGATGATAGTGATCGCAGCCGACAGTCGGTTTGTCGCCGTTCTTGATCTTGCCGGGAATCTTGGCATAGGCATCCCAGACGGATTCGCCTTTGCCATCTTCGTTGGCGGCACCTTCGATCTGTGCCGAGGCTGTGGCGACGCCCCAGAGGAAGTCGTTAGGAAAGGTGTAGGAAGTTTCGTTTTCTTTCATCGTTTATTGGATAAGTTGGTGTTTGTGTTGTGAGCAACGGGCGTTGCGGATTGGATTAAATTAGATGGCGGCTGAAGTTGCGGCTGCGACGTCGGGTAGTTTTGCGTTCGCTGCGAGTAATTTTTGGCGTACGAACTGATAGTCGATTTGATTGGCCGGGACGGCGGTTTCGATTGCGGTGGCGGCCATGATCCCTGCGGCATGGCCGATGGCCATGGCGATTGGACTGACTCGAAACGCTGCCATGGCTTCGTGGGTCGCGCTGATACAACGACCGGCTACGATCAGGTTGTTCGGCGAATTGAGCAACATGCAGCGCATCGGAATTTGATACATGGTGTCCTCTGCCAAATGCTTGGAATTGGTCTCCACTTTGTCGGGGGAGTGGATGTCGATCGGGTAACCGCCGAGTGCAATAGGGTCGGGGAATTGCGTTTCGTTCAAGACGTCCTCGGCAGTCATTGTATAGATTCCTTGGACACGACGTGTTTCACGAACACCAATCTGCGAGGCGCCGTCCATCTGGATGGCATTTCCGAAACCTTTGCAGTGCGTCTTCAGAAATTTGAAGATCTGTTGGTTTTGTTGGCGGCCGATCACTTCGGCTTGGCTCAGGTCTTGTGGCTTGGTGCCATCGAGTCCTTGAATGCGTGAGGTGTTAACGATGACGACGCCGGGCGTGGATGTTTCAAAGAACAGCACAAATTCGCGCGGCACAGTGATCTCGCCACGTTCTTTGGCGGCTTTCCATGTCTTGGTGTAAGCTTTCAGACTGACGCGTGGCGTTTCCCTTAGTCGTCGCAGACCTTCTTCAATACCCAGGTCGAATTCGAAGTCATCGGGATCGGCGAACACAGACTCGCGCACGGCAGCCATGTCGACGTTGCCGATTTTCAGATTCATGGTCATCGGCTGTAGCGCGTTGTCTTCCGGACGGCCCAGCGCGAACTTCGCACCGAGAGCTGCCGAGAGGTCACCGTCGCCAGTAGCGTCGATAAAGCACTGAGCGCTGTATCGTTGCAGGCCGGCTTTATTGCAGAGTGCGATCGCGACGACGTTGCCGTTGGCATCCTTATCGGCTCCGGCAAAGTGCGTGTGGTAGAGTAGATGTCCGCCCGCTTCGAGTAGCATCGTTTCCAGTTCGATCTTGAGGGCTTCGCTATCGAAGGGAGTGACGGTGCTACAATAGGTGACGCTGTCCGGAATGTGGCCCGGACTGGCGTTCTTTTGCATCAGTCGCTGCACGAGTTCTTCGGCCTGTCCCATGACGACCTGCTCGCCGGCAGGGTTGTGGAAGCTCATCATTGGACCAACGCCCATCGCGGTCAGTGAACCGCCCAGAAATCCGTGTTTTTCGACGATGAGTACCTTGTGTCCCGCGCGGGCGGCGGCGATCGCAGCGTGTGAGCCGGATGGGCCGCCACCCATTACGATTACGTCGTAGTGTTCGCCTTCGGATTGAATAATACGTGTAGTGTTTGTTTGATTCACAATCGTACTTTTTAGCTAGGATTTTAAGGACAGTGGATCTGCGGGAATCATATCACTCTCAGCGGGAGTCGACTTCACCTTTGCTTTTATACGTAGGCCGCCCCACCAGAGGAGTGCGCCGATACAGAGAACGAAGCCTGAGACAAAGAGAATACACAGTCGGTTGAAGGTATCATTTGGCACACAAAGAATGAGTAAGATTAGTGTGCCGACAAAGAAAACGGCTTTGGAGATGACGAAGTATTGTTCGTAGTCCACAGCGGCGTCGCCGATTTCCGTTTTGTAGTCGATCGGGGTGTGCATATTTTTAAAGAAGGCGGCGACCTCCGTGCGTGATTTTTCACTGGTGCGTTTCGACAGGAGTAGGCAGATAATGGCGGCGACTGTGCCAAAGAGCATGATCCAGAGGGCGCGGTCTTGAACGGTCCAGAAATTGCCGTTGAATTTCCCATCGATGAATGACCAGATTGAGGGTGCTAGGCAGGCGCCGAATATTGGGAAGTAGGACCATTTTGGCAGTTTTTTTAGCCAGAGTCCGAGGAACATCGGGAAGGACATGGGCACACCGATGACGGAGGCCACCGTTAGGCTGGCATCGAAGAGTGTGATTTTACTATAAAAGACAAAGAGAAGAGCATAACAGGTGATCAGGGTTCCGAGACAGATCGTGGCAATGTGACAGATCCGCATTTCCTGTTTGGTGGTCAGTGGTTCGGTGCGACCGAGTGCGCCTCGTAATCGTGGGATGATATTACGCACAATGGCGCCCACTTGGCTGTTGAGACCAGTATCCATGCTGCTCATGGTAGCGGCAAACATGGCGGCAATCATCATGCCTAGCAGGCCGTTCGGCAGGAGCTTCATGGCTATGAAGGCGTAGGCACTCTCCGCGGGTTTATCGATGCCGGAGTTGATAATGTCAGTTTCAAAAAGAAAACGTGCGATCATTGGAGGAATGAACCACACGGCGCTACCAACCGCCATTAGTACGAAGGCCAACCAGGATGCTCGTGACGCTTCTTTGCCGTCACGGGCTGCAATGTAACGTCCGGCAGAGGATAAGCTGAGCTGGGAGTTTACTTGCATGAGGAAGATCGCGATGGCCCATTTGATGGTGTAGCGATCTCCGGGGAAGGCGCCGTTTTCTTTGATCAATTTGAAGTCGTCAGCAAAACGCGGATCTTTGAAGAAGGCGAAGAATTCGGAGAATCCACCGATTGCACGCAGTGACAGAAAACAGACTAGAAGGGTAATGGAGAGCATGACCATGGCTTGTACAAAATCAGTCGCCATCACCGCCCATTTACCCCCGGAGGTTGAGTAGAAGGTCACGATAATCGCGATCACGATCATGATCGGGATGAGCGGCAGATCCATCACTGTGCTGGCGAAAAGCGAAAGTGCATAGAGTTGGATAGCTGCGGTAATGGGGCCGAGCAGCACACCAAAGCAGGCCCCGAATTGTTCGACAGGAACGCCGAAGCGAGTGCGCACCACATCGGCCGTGGTATAGGCACGGGTCTGGCGCATCCAACGGCCAATAAAGAGACCGCCACAGGCAAAGCCTGCGCAGTTCGCCGCATAGATAATCAAGAGCGAAGGGCCGCCTTCAAAGGCAGCTGAGGCGTTGCCTGTGAAGGTAAAGGCACTGATTGCTGACATCAGAATACTGGTGCCGATCAGCCACCAACTGCCTTGTCCGCCGCCCCGAACGAAGTCGCTCAAGTTTTTGGTGAACTTCTTGAAATAGGCGCCGAGGGCGAGCAGAACGCCCAGATAGATGGCAAGTGTGAGATATTCAATAATCATGAAAAGCTATGTGTGAAATCGAGGCGTTGGCTTAGAACCAATCGAGGAATCGTTGCCAGAGCCCTTCAGGCTCTTTGTTTATTTTTGGTGCGGACGACTTGGGGGCGTGCTCTGTCTTTTGGTGCGGACTGAGCTGTGTCGTGAAGCTGGCAGATCTGACTGGTGAAGTTTCTATGTAGAAAACCGAGTTCTTGGCTGGTGGTTGTCCGGGTGCTGTCGCTGCGTAGAGTGTGAAGGAGCCATCATATTGAAAGGTGACATCAAGTGTGAGAGCAGCATTGAATCTGACAGGCACAGTGACGGAATTTTCAATCGATGCCATCTTCACGTCGGACCAGTATTTGAATTCTGAGGGACGTTCGGCGGTGAATGTTTCGAGGCTGATCGGGTTGAAGGATTCTCCAAGTTCGGGCTGACCTTCCAGGTGCAGTGTCAGCCCCAAGGGTTCCGCTGTGGCGGATTCCCCGTTTATTTGGATGGATGTGGTGTCGATGAGTGTCTTGCCGTCGATGGCGAGGGTTCGTTTGGCGGATACATTCTCCCGATATTCAGGCTGCTCTGCGGATACTGTGGCCTTTTCAGCGTCGTAGTTGAGCAATTTTCCACGATTCCATGGGCGTTGTCCCTCGCCACTGACAAGGGGGATGTTCTGCGCGATTCCTTTTCGATAGTAGCCATTTGACATGGCAGAACCGTAGCCGACGGTGCCCACATCCTGAGTGATCATTGTGTTGCCATACGAGGCTGACCAGTTGAGCGCTTCCGCTTGTGCGTGCGAGCGATTGAGTTGCCCGAAGTGGAAGAAGACTTGCCAGGGATCCTCTTTCAGCAGTGCAAAGCGGGACGATTCCATATTCATGGAAACGACTGCAGGCAGACTGGGGCTGGACGGCGCATTTGCTGGTAAGATCGAAGCCGGAGGGTCGAGCAGGCTATCCCAGCTTTTTGTGCCAAGTGCGTTATTCAGACCGATATAGGTGGGTAAAATTCGATAGATTCTGGTGAGCCATCTGGTTGACGCTCTGGGTGTGCCAGTGTTGTCCGCTGGATTCGGCAGTTGCTTATTGGGGAACCGAACCGCGAGCGGAGCCAGTATCATGTTTTGTGCAATCTCGGCTTCTTCTTTCAAGAGATCTTTACGGTCGAGGAGCCCGGTAAAGGTGAAGAGTGAATCCGAAGCCATTATGATGAACGCGTTATAACCCATGGACTGTTCATACCAAAAGTAGTCGGATGTAACACCGCGCAGGAACTGAGCTTTTAAGCCGTATTTGGTTTCAACAGCTTGTTCCCAAAGTTCTGAATCGTTGTAGAGTAGGGCGATCTTTGCTTGGGTTGCGCGCTGCCATGTCGCGATATTGTGGATAGTCTGGTAGCAGCTATGCAGTATTTCCGCTTCCGGCTTGAAGAGTTTTTCAAACCAAGCCTGACGGCGATCAGGTGTAGCAAAATCAAAGACGAGGCGAGCTGCATCGATTTGTCGGGAGATGATGACGGCGTCATCTAGACTTTGATATCCCAGGTGGGAATGCTTTTTTTGAGCAACGCCGTTTCCCCACGAAGTATAATTGTTTGCGTAAAAGTCGAGTTGGGAGGCGACCCATTCTGCGTAGCGTGATTCTTCGGTCAGATGATATAGGTAGCCCGCTTCTATCAGCATGGAAGCATGATTCTTTCGGAAAGCACCGACCCATGCGCGAAAGAGAGTGGGGGTGATCTCGACATGGTCTCCTGCCTTACTGGTGAAGTGATCTATGTCCTCACCCGGGACGTCTTCCGTCCAGACGAGAAAGGAGTTATCTTTAGGGCTGATGAATTCATGATTCCATCCGGCTTCCCAATTTGCCCGGTCTCGGTTGTGAGTGATCCAGGCATCGATTTCGGCTTTCTTTTGTTCGAACCATGCTCTCCATTCGGGGTCTTCTCGAATCAATCGACGGGCATTGACCCAGTCTTCTTGTGGGGTGCGATAGGCTGAACCATCCGCTTGCAGAACTTTTAGCTCAGCAAAGGCCGCGCTGGGCTTTTTTTTTTCGAAAGTGGGCAGCGCATCGGGATCGCCAACCCAACTATAGGGGGAACTCGTGGCTGCTTGTGTACTGGGATGAGCTTTCACCGCAGCGTCCGAAACCGTCTTCAGCTTAAAGTTATCGAACGTGGCTTTCACTTGGTTGCCATTGAACGAGTGAATCCAGATCGTCACCGTCTTGGCGGACGCGGGTGCGGTGGCAGCGAGTGAATAGCTCGTCCAGTTGCTCGAAGACTGTGATAGGGTGCGCAGGATTTCGGTGCGCTCCTTTCGATTTCCTAAGCGTGTGCCGTTGGCATCGTAGAATTGCATATAGACGGCGATGCCCGATCCGCTGATGAGCTTGGCATCAAAATCCAACTGGTAGGAGGTGCCTGCTTCGATTTGTATGCGTTCGGAACGCACATTGCTACCGCTTTTACTATCCCGGTCATCGACTAAAAGACCGAGCCCGCCGTCTTTTGCCGCAGAGGCATCGATCAGGCCCATCGGATCTCCGATCGTCCATCCGGAGCTGCCTTGTTCAAAGTCGGGATTAGTTAAGGCTAGCTCGGCCGCCCAAGTGGCGGATGTGAGACTAAGGAGAGCGAAGAATGTGAGATGTTTCATGGAGGAAAAGTTATGTTTGCGGATACAATCGTCCTTGGAGTAGACCGTTTAGAGTCTACTTGGAGTGTAGTCTTTGATACTCAGCTTGGGTCGAAACCAATCGACCCAAGTTGAGCTGATTGTGCCTAGCGCTTTGCGCGGCGCCGGATGAGGGCAATCGACAATAAGCTGATGACACCCAGTGCGGCTGCTGTTTGGCTAGGCTCAGGGATGGCAGAGCCGGTGATGGTGAAATCGTCAGCGCGGACGATATGATTGGAAGCCAGCGCTACGTCCCCTTCGCCTACTGCGTAGGTATAGAGCCGGAAAGTCACTGCAGAGCTTATGTTGTTGAACGCACTCAGATCCGCACTGAAGACAGTTGGAGCGCTCGTGAGACCTTGGTTTGCAATCACGCCATTGACGGAAACGTTCCCTGTTCCCAGATTTGTTGCGTAGTTGTCTGCATCGGAGCGTAACAAGAAATAGGCCGTGAAACCTGGCAAGCTGTTGTTAGGATCCGAAGCAATCTGAGCTTTTATATTAGCAGTGAAAGATGTCAGATCAAAGGCGTCAGCGGTCGGAGTTAAGGTGAATTCGAAGTAGGTATTCCTTGTATCGACAGAGACAGCTTCGGTTGTTCCAAGGATGCGACCGTCACCATTGGTTGCTGTTAATTCAAACGCCCGGGAGTAGAGATCCTGTCCGCCGCTCGAACGTCCATAATAACTTGTTGAGGCGCTGCTAAAACTACCTAATGTCACGGTTGAGCCGGATATATCAGCGGCTTCGGTTGTCGCCGTCAGATCCGTGCTGAAGTTCCATTGAGCGAGTGTATCCGCGCTTAGGGAGGTCGTGGCTAGTGTTAACGTGAATAGTATCGCCGATGCGTAGATGTAGTTTTTTGTTTTCATGATGTTATGTTTTCTTTGATGTGATGTGATGTGATGTGATGTGATGTGATGTGAGGTTGAGTTAATCATTTTCAGGGGTGGGCCATAAGTATGCACTATCGCTTGTGTAGGGTTCTAGTTTGTCGAAAGGCACCCATCGAACTGAGCCGTCGGCAAAGCCAGCGTTCATTCCTGAGAGCACCTTGGTTGAGGATCGTCCCTCTTCGTGGCCGTAGGAACGATTTCCAGAGACGAAAGTTAGGCAGCCCCACATGGCATACTGTTCGGGGGCGTTTGTTATGTTTTTGAATAAAAGGTTGTATTCGGATTTTGGATGCCCCGAGGGGTTGTTTCCGTCTTTGTCGCCATTGAAATATTGATAGGTGACGAAGTCGTTGGGAGTGTTCGCTTTGCGTTGCACGTCGGGATCGTAATTGCCCAGTGGATCATCACTGATTGCTCCAGGGCAATACATGCTATTGAATCGATCTCCCAGGTAAGGCTCGAGTGTTTCGTTGTAAGCTTCCACTGAATAAAAATGCGGGGCGTGGGCGAAGCTGGGTTGCCCTGTTGCGGTTAGTTCGGGGTGCGGTGCTCGCCCGTTATGCTCATTTCCATAGGCTTTGGTCGCGATTACCAGTTGCCGAATGCGGCTGACGCATTCGGCCTTAGTTGCGCTGGCGCGTACTTTTCCGATGGTGGGGATCAGGATCGCTGCCAGAATCGCAATAATGGCAATCACCACGAGTAATTCAATGAGTGTAAAGCCATTGTTGTGGCGATGGCTCTGTTCCTTATATCTGGGGGATTTTAGGGGCATGTATAATTGGTAGGACTTAGCTGCGGCGACCTCTAGTTGAATTTACTAAACCAAGCTTGCGTTTAGTAAACTAAAAATGTCAAGCCAGTAATTTTAAGCTTTTGGTAAAATCCTATATAATTAAAATATTTTCAAATTACAGGAATAAATTCTGGAAGTTTACTAAACACTCAGGATAGTATGACTGAATATGTCTAGTCGATCATCCAAAAAAACAGAAACTCGTGTCACGCTGGCTGAAATTGCCAAGCACGCAGACGTTTCGAAAACGGCGGTATCCTTTGTATTAAATGGAAAGGGTGCGGTGAGTGGGGAGACTACTGCTCGGGTCTTAGCGGTGGCAAAGGAGCTCGGGTATGAAAAGCGACCCCGCGTTTCAGTGGAGAAGGTGTCAGCTGGGAATGGGGGAGACGCTCAGGGCATGCCTGGGGTTATCGCGCTTATTTGGGTGAATACGACTGAGAGTTGGCGGCAATCTCATTTGGCGCATCTATTGATTCAGACTATCAGCGCACGCTTGGAGGAGCATGGTGGTCGGTTGCGAACGATTTATCATAATGAAACGGATGCCGAACCTATTCCTGATTTGTCAGATGTGGGCGCTCTATTTGTTGCGGGCTCTCCCCGGTCGGACTTCTGGGAGAAGCTGCCTTCGTCCACGCCCCGTTTGAATTTAATGTGTAAGCCCTATGTGACCGATTGTTCATTTTTGGACATTGATTCGGTTCACTCAGGGTATGCGCTGACGAAGTATCTATTGGATCTGGGGCATCGTAAAATTGGTTTCGTGAGTAACAGCCGCAATCATCGCAGTTTTAATCTGCGCTATCTCGGGTATTATCGTGCACTGGATGAATTTGGAATCGTTCCGCATCCCGGTCGGGTGGTTCGTTTGTCGCAGCCTCAAGGTATTTTAGTGGAAACAACACGTCCGACCAGTGATATTGAGCCGGGGTTAGAGAAGATGCTGGCATTACCGGAAGAGCATCGACCTAGTGCGATTGTTGCCGCCAATGACTGGAACGCAGCTGCGGTGTATCAATATGTGAATCGAGCCGGCTTGCGCATCCCTGAGGATTTGAGCGTGGTCGGTTGTGATAATGACCCCGGTGTCTGTGACTTCTTAAAGCCAGCTTTGACGACTTTTTCGATTCCATACATGGAGATGGCCAATGATGCGGTCGATTGGATGCTCTCTCTGGTTCAAGGAAAGCCGTTGTTGTCGCAACCTGTAATGATGCAGTTTCGCGGGAAGTTGGTCGTTCGTGCATCCGTCAAGAAGTTGGAATGAATTAAAAAATATATGACACACGCCGAAATTCCCAGCCCGAGCGCGCCCACCCGAATCGAAGTCTCCGCCTATACTCGTCCCGGTGACGTAGATTCGGCTCCTGGTATCCGACAAGCATTGAAAGATGCCAAGCTGACGGGGTGCACTGGAATTATCTTCGAAAGTGGCCGATATATTCTGCGCAGCTATATCAGTCACCAAACTGAAGGG
>PPCM01000385.1_pt1 | contig 44672 bp, 41 predicted proteins | sample 1555541 | NCBI WGS metagenome assembly PPCM01 (sample SAMN05284479, study PRJNA326546) | Marine sediment metagenome, whole genome shotgun sequencing project. | isolation source: marine sediment | place: Germany: Wadden Sea | collected 2012-09-05
GATGCGCTCGGGACTTTAACCCGTTAGATTGTACCCATGCTGGGCACACCTAAAAAAAGCCACTTCAATTGAAGTGGCTTTTACAATCAGTTACAAAGAAATGATTCCTATAGAAACCAAAATCCGAGTAAGCACTATTAGTATTGGAAACGATAATGCTGTTCTATATAAAAATACTTTAACTACATCCCAGAAGTTCAATCCAATTTTGCTCTTTACTAAAACCATTCCTGTTTCAGACATGAAGACCAGTTGTGTAAAGGCTAAGACACCGATAAAAAATCTAGAGGATTCTGAAGCGGATGCGCCGATAAAAAGAGACGGCAGATACATGTCTGCAAATCCTACTACAGATGCTGGTGCCATCATCGAAGCTACATCCACACTATACCCAAACAAAGTATACAGAGGAACCAAGGGTGCACTAATCACATTAAACAAATTGGTGTGCTCTGCAATAATCAGGGAGAAAGTCCCCACTAACATGATAATTGGCAGGAAGCCAACATAAATATTGATAATGCCCTTAAAGGATTGTTTAAGAACAGCAATCATATTTGCTTTACCTGCTTCAGCAATAGCTGATTCGTATGCATGCGCCAATACTGTTTTTCCCTCTGGAATTTCAATTTTATTTGGAGTTGCCCCTTCATAATAAGTTGCCGGAAATTTCTTCAAAGGCATAATCGATGTGATAAAGGCTAGAATAACCGTTACTAGGGCAATTGATCCATAAAAAACAGGAAAAATATGAGAAAATCCAAGTTCTTCTGCAACTGCCGATGCGAATGCAATACCTACGATTGAAAAGCTCGTCGCAATGATATAGGCTTCACGTCTGTTGTAATACCCTCTTTGATACTGAGTATCCGTCACGACAATACCAATGGTACCATCCCCAACAAACGAAGCAATCGCGTCTACAGCCGAGTAGCCCGGCACTTTAAATAGTTTTTCTACAACTCTGCCAAAAAGAATCCCTATGAATTCTACTGCACCAAAATGTGTCAAAAGCGGAAGTGCCAATAACCCAACAAAAAAAGTTATATACAAGGTGGTCAATAAGCCCCCGGCACCAGCCATCACACCACCTGTATTTCCGTCCAATATCTTCCCTGCAAAGGAATTTCCTTCAAACCAGTTATTAAGGACCATCAAGTATAAGAAAGAACCGCCAATTCTCATCCCTCTATTGAGGGGCGATGCTTTGAATACTGAATTGATATACTCTTTCTTCGATGTGTAAACCATAAAAACAAACGTTCCAATCAATACAATCCATGCACACAACATGGTAAATCCAATAAAGGGCTCAAACATATTCCCTGTAATAAAATTCACAATATGAGATATTGCTATTTTCTTTTCCCCTTGAAGATTAAAGGGCATCAAGAAGAAGACAAACCCTAAAATCGATAACACCATAAACTTTAACTTATTCATATTACTTACTTACCTCCATTATGTCTATACTAAGTTGTACCTTAGGTAGCATAACACAGGCCACTATTCTTTTCAATAGTTTTATGCATAAAAGTTTGTCTTTTGTGTATAAATATACAACTTCCTTATTCTGCTTCTTCAAAATACTTGTTTATCCCAGCTACAAAACCTTCTGTAAACCCTACAACCGTTGTACCAATATTCATTTTCCCGTTAAACGAAGCTTTTAGTGGTCCATACTTTGCTCCAACCTGTGGTTTTCCGCCGATAGCAACACTAAAGCTCCCTTCCTTGACACCGAAACTGTTTTTCATGCCCATAACGAATGCCTTGGCGTCTTTTAAAATAGTGTCATAATCATCTTCCATCAAGGAAAAAGCTGAAACGGACCAAATTGAAGAGGACACACCTACAAAACCACCTACAAAATATTGACCGATATCTTTTACGGTACCTGTTATGGCTCTAGAGACCATAGCGCCATTTTCCAATGAATCAATCACTCCAATAGTCTGATAGGTCTCCGGATCGATTTCAATCCAAGCCCAACGCCTTGTGCCATTAATGGTTGCAGGCTGATTCGGCATCAACACATATTTATAACGCCCGGTTAGATACTCAACAGTTCTCTCTGGTACGCCTGCATCCAACAACTCATCCAGCTCTTGATCCTCTAGATAAGGCTTCATCAAAATTATATCTGTCCCTTGCGGTGTCAGGCCAATAATATCGATGGCACCGACGCCATCTTCTCCCAACGCATAACTTTCCATCACTGTGGCAAACAGGCCACTCATGATATTAAAACTTCTAATCGCCTCATCGCTGCCACTATGCACATCGTTAATAGACTGCATTAAATCGATAGAGGCTTCAAAAGGCAATTGCTCAGTCGGTGCTTTCATTGTTAACACAATGATTCTTTCAGAGTTGGTTCTCCCAATTTTCAAATCAAAGCGCCTTGCTAAGGATTGTTCCTCCTTCGAATGGGTTGCAATGAAACTGTAGATAATCTCGCTACCATACCACTTCAAGGCGCTATAATCGTCGACCGCCTCAACCATGGCTCTTCTGATCTCAGCGGCTTCTTCAAGTGCAGTTAAGGCTGGTGTGTCAATATCCGGCAAGTTGATTCCTAAGGTTATTAGATACTGGTTCAGCATCCTCATCTCTTCTATTGGAATGACTTTGACTATTTCCTTATGATTGGATATGATTTTCAGCTCAATCGCCTTAGGCGTATAGACTCTTTTCAGCAAGGTATCTGAACCCTTGATAAGATGTCCATCCACATTAAGCGAGCAAGTGTAACGACTGCCATCATCTGAAAAACCCAGGTCGATTGGTGCCTTACTTAAAACATCTAGCGGCAACTCTCTATAAAGAACCTCAATCCATTCCACGTTCGGCCCAGCATCTACATCACCTGCCAATGCATCATTCATATCACGAACAGAATCATTGCGTTCCATCAATTGTGATTCTGCCATAATCGATACTGTCAACGTTAGTGTTTCTCCAGTATCTTTGATCCACTGATCTTGGCTATAATACACAAGACCACTTAAATCTTTTAACTCTTCAACAAAAGGCATTACCAGAAGATGTGTCATTCCTCCATCAACATACTCCACCGCTGGCAAATGTTGAATTTCACACTTGCGGCCTGCAAATTCATCTAGCGCACTTTTACCTTTTTCCGTCAGCATGACAACCTTCTTCTTCGGTGTATAACCAAGTCGTGAGAGTAAGTCAACAGCAATTTTCGCATAGTCATTCGATACACCAAAGCCTTGAGTCACAGTCGCTTCAGGTGCATATAGGTACTCATATGGATCGAGGAAACGATCACTCGGTACGTACTCAAGCCCCTTTAAGACTTGCTTAATATCATCAACAGTTTTAACCTCATTCATTATGTTACGACCATATAGACCCACTGATGGTACGGCGACTGCCGCTTTATCATTTTCTTCTAATTGAACCAAGCCATCTGCAAGCATTTCTATACGGTCAGCATGATCCGAACGATATTGTTCGATTACATGATTCACCGCCTTTAGAAGACGACTGTCATAATCATCATCTCTTTGGTAGTAATGTTTCATCGCAGTGAAATAAGAAGGAATCGATTGTGTCTCTAACTTCAGTTCTAGATCTTCTAAAAACGGCGATCTTACATACCACTCCTCGATCCCTAAGGATGACGTATCATAGACGATGATTCCCCGCATCACGCGACCATCAATTACTGCACTCGACTCATTATAGGCAAGGAGCAAGTCATCGTTATAAGCCGACGCCAATGCCTTTTTCTCACCAGAAAAATCGGTGATCTCAAACAAGTCCTCTATACCAGAGGTAGAAAAACCATCTTTATAGTCCTTTATGACAATCTCAAGCAGAGCCGTTCCATCGCTGATGTTTCCAACGTACTCCTTTGTTATTAAGGCCTGCATTATACGAACCTCAAAATCCATCGTGTCGTCACCATCAATGTCTACTTCCCCTTGGAATAGTGGTTGCCCCTCATCACTATTGCCTTTGTCTACAAGTGGCAGCACAACATCGCCACCCTCTAATTCTACGACTAGATTAGCCGTTTTATTTTCAAAGCCTTTCGGTAGTTCAAATAACCACTTGGAAATGTTTTGACTCCCTGGCGCCACTAACTTTTGTGTGTAATGGCCTAGCGGTATCTGGCTGGTTCTTGGGTGAACCGGCAATGTATAAGCACCTTGACCATCACCTATTTCTAGAAAGATACGCTCCTTAGGATTCAAACTCAGTAAAGCCTGCACATTCGATGTAAAGATACCGACGATTTCCCTCATCAAAACGTCTTCTTCCACCTCACCTGATGCATCGATTACAGGAACATCCTTAACACTTGAGATTCCCAAGCTAAATGTATCCGACAACTGCTTTCCTGCTGTCTTAGGTAATGTTTCCACTTCATTGTCTTGCACTGCCATCCGCCCAATAATCGGTAGATGTACATGTCCATAGGAAACATCATAAAAATGTAATGACATATGCGTTACGGCTTCATCCGGAACAAGAAAGACAAGGATGCCTTCTTTGGGCTCATTTTCCAAGATTTTAATGCTGCTGTCTCCTGGCACCGGTAAACTGCCAGCTGCAAGATAAGTCGCTATGGATGCATTTGTGCCACCTTTTCCATTTACATCTAAGAAGAAATGATTCTTAAAATCCGGAATCATATAATCCGGCACCATCTCAATTTCTTCAATTGGCACTGGCCCAGCAACAAATGCCGATGGATGATGAGAGCCATCAGGGTAAACGGTGACTTTCTGTTTTTCCATAATGTTGTCCAGTTTCAGTTTTACGGCCACAAACTGGGCATCTGCAGGCGGTTCAACACCCGCCAATTTACTCAAGTAGACGATCTCGTCTACCGATACCTTCATCGCCTGATTCCTTTGTGATTTATCAACCAACATTTTAGAGGTAATTACGGTTTCATCTCCTGGTAATGTTTGACCCGTGATCGCTTTTGCTGTTTCTAAATCATACTGACTAAAAGTCCCTAAATAACTCTCTTTGATGCCATTGATCGAAGATGTTTTTTCGCCGCTTTCCATAGGCGTTAGCTTGGTCAATTTAGAGGCACCAAAGACCTCAATATTCCCATATGCATCTTCCTTCTCAACTTCCATACTGACTTGAGATAAACCTGAATCAGGCATTTCAATAACCTCATCCATCATTTTTTTAATGGCTTCTTTTAATACGTCCGGATCACTGGTCAACAAATACTCCCCGTTGGAAAGCTCAGCCGCTGTCTTAAAGTCCTCTTCCACACCGGCATTCCCGAATCCTACCCAAAGGACCCGTATGCCTTCTTTCTTCACTTCTTCGACAAAAAACAGAAAGTCCTCGTCCCCTGCATCCAGCGCTTCATCAGTTAGAAAAACCATCAGCTTCTTGGTGGAGGGTAGGTCTTTCAAACTGACAATCCCCCCATGAATTGCGAGTGGGATAGATGTCGGGCCACCTGGAATAAGATAGTCAATCCCTTTTATTAGCTTCCGTTTATCGTTGGTAAGACTCTGAATATAGTAGGGCGAACTTTCAAAGCCCATCAACTGCACCCCAAAACCGCCTGGTAGCTCCAGAATAAAAGGCTTTAGCAGTTCTCTCACATTCAGTATTCTTTGACCAAATCCTTCATCGATATCTTCCATTGATCCTGACGTATCAATGACAAACGTTAATATGGGGGTATCCCCAATGCTCGGCTTTTTGGGTCTTTTATATAGGACATGATAGGTGTTGCTTAAGCGTTCATTGATCGCTTCAAAAACTTGCTCCAGAGCATGCTGATCCACTGCACTAAAATATCGACCCAAACTACTGGATGAAAATGCCCGTAAAGTCTCGTCGTCGTGATTTTTTCCAAAGCCTATGCTGTAGACTGGTATGTTGCTATTCTTTAATCTCATCATCACTTGGTCCCTAGTTAAATAGTCGTTTTTAAGATCATTCTCTCCATCGGTAAACAGAACAATGATCGGACGATTAGCTTCCCCTAGGTTATCGACTGCATGAAGAAGGGATTGATAAAGTGCTGTATCACCATCAACACGAAGTTTTTTTAAGTTGTTAAGGGCTTCTTGTTTTGACGAGCCATCCAGTTCCTTGACCTTAGAATCAAAGTCAACAAGCTTAATGACGCTCTTGTCGGGAATTTCCTGAATGAATTTTTCAGCTGCCTTAATGACACCACCCATTTCCCCACGCATAGACCCTGAACTATCCAACAACAGATAGACTTCAGGTGGGGTATCTACACGTTCAATTGCCTCAATCGTCGCCGGCATCCCCCCTTCATATATCCTCGTGTTGTCTATTTGAGGTGCAACCTCACTGGTCGTGCGATCCAACAAGGTAAAGTTATACGACACCTTACCGTTGCCTTCTTCAAAGCTGTTCATTTCAATCCCTCGCGCCATTATAGCTTCGTTCATCTGACTAATGGATGCCGATATGCTGTAGGGCACCTCAATTCGGGTAATTTCCTTAGCCTTGACAGCAACACCAAGGACACTGTAATAACCGAATAGAGACATATCCGAAGGCACAAGCGTCACATCCCAGTAACCTGAAGGAAGAAATACCATGTAATCACCATCGGGGGTCAGGTCCATCACCACTTTGTCCGAATTATAGTTTGGATGTGTGATATAAACCTCCTCATTCGAAGGACGCACTTTAACCTCCATGACATGTTCGGCGCTTACTTTTATGGCACCTAAATCCTCTGCATAAATATCTTGTCGTTGATCAATCAAATGATTGTAGGACATGCGCAGCATCCCGGTTGATTCCTCTTCCCAGCTTAACTCACAGCGGACAAGTCCAGATTCATTCGGTAAATCCGTTAGCGTATAGTCATAACCAAATTCACTGGCAAAATAATAGCTTTTTCTGTAGTCGCGTTCGTAGTCGCCATCTCTTTTATTCAATTGAGTTGTTAACATACAGTCGAAAAACTCTTCTTCAAAAGTAAATTGAAGATTTCTAAAAGACCTTTCATCCGATTTCAACGTGAAATAAACTGGTGAGGTCCTTGCCCCAAAATCTATTGATAAGACATCGCCAACATCAATAATATGTTCCTTAATGAGGGTCAACTCGTGCACATCACCACTTATTCGTGTAAATGCCCACCACAAGTGACCTGATGCATCATAGGCATTAAAGGTCATCTGTCCTTCATAGGAGCCGAAATTTTGTCCATTGATCACATCAATATAAGCGCCTAGATCAATTTGAAATTGCTCATTCTGCTCCTTACTGAAAGCATCGTTAAAGGGCACCGACAGGTAATACACATCACCGACGATGACTTCATTCACCAAATTGTAGCCCTCATCAATATAGGTGATGTCGACACTACTATTTTCTTCAAACGTTACTCTAGAGTACTTGTCTTCATCCCCCATAGGGTTAATGAATGGCTCCCCAATCGTCCAAGTTACATCTGTGGATGGCTCAAATAACCATACTTTTTCAAGTGTTTCCTTCTGCAATGTAAAGCCGGTCTCAGGTATATCTGTCACATCTTGAGTCCCTTCTACTCTACTGATGTCACTTTCAACAGTCCCACGCTCATTACTGACTTTCTCATCACTGCCACCACACCCGATCAGATTAAAAATAAGCACAAAAATCAGTAAATAGGTTGTCATCCTTCGAAATTCAAACACAAAATCCCCTCCCGACCTAATCAGATTATGTAAACTAACCTCTATCATTTTTTTACCCGGTATAGGATAAAAAAAACAGTACATCCATGAATAGATTCGATTGGGACGCGCCAAAAATAAAAAACCACATTGAAGTTCACTTCAACATGGTCATAATTAACTACTTTATGATAAAGCTATACAATTGATATGAAATCGATTATTCCTCTTCTAAATACGTCGATGGACCAGGATACTTAGCCATTGCTGTTTTGTGCTTTTTAAAGTCCAAACTTTTATAAAACTCGATACCTGTAAAAGATGATGTCAGTCCTATTAATAAGGAGCGCTCAAGTGTCATTAGCTTATTCATCACACCTTTTCCAACGCCTTTGCCTTGATAGTCAGGCAATACACCTACATCGTGAATCCAACCATAGCAATACCCGTCAGATATCATTCTACCAGCACCTACGATCGTATCACCATCCCAAGCCGTCACAATTTTAAAGCTGTTTTGAAATGATTGTTTAATCACTTCTACTTCACCTTTATTCGCAAGACCAATTACACCATCAACCGCTTTGTAAAGATCAATCAGTGACTCCCAATCAATTACTTCATAACCTACTTTATATTCTATCATCTACATCACCTCACTACAGTTATCATAACATATGGTGTCACCATTTTCTGACGAGTAAATGTTTCTTAACATAGGATATTCTTTTTTAATACTTTTATCATAAGCATGTAACTATATACATTATTTCAGTCACCTCTATCATCAAGCTATTCAAGACTCAGCAATTTATTGTAGAGTGGCGAATAAACATCTTTTCTCGTAATTGAAGCGTAGTTTATAAATACTAAATCCGTTATTTCATAATCTGAAACAACAGACTCTATGTCGCCATCGTAAAACCGTGGATCTACAACGATAATCGTTTCTGCAATATCGACAAAGAAAGGAACAAGGGCATTGGCAAAAGAATCCTTCAAGACCAGCATGTGTCTACCATTATTCAATTCTGTCTGTATTTCAACGATAGGCTGGTCACCACCTAAAAAGACTGCGTACTTCTCTTCTTCCACCAACCATTTCTTCAATAATACTTGTCCGTCATTGTATTTAATTTTGTCCTGAAGTCCTTTAAAACTATGCCTTGTAAAGGGATCAAAGACCTCTATACTGTCAGGTCTTTCAGCTATGGACTTGTTCAAGGTAATCTTATATAAACTCCCTAAGAAATTTTCTGTCGTCGACATGGCATAGTCGCCAATATCAGGTACTTCTTCTCCAAGCTCCTGGGCAAATGCCTTGAAGGCATAATAGGCTCCTCGCTGAGTCCAGTGATGGTCCGTTCGATAATAGAGATACTCCTTGCGGTGTTCATCCAAAATACCTAACACGTCCACTGTCTTTATACGGTCTGACAAGAGCTTATTGATTTGTGCAATTGTTTCGGATTGGGGCACACTTAGAGACCGATAACGGTCACTATCGATAAACTCAATCTGGGTTGGTATAAGCATGGAGTAAATATTTAGCGCAGGAAATTTTTCACCATAACGATTAATACTCTCTGCATAGTTTATCGCCGCTGTTTCACTAAAAGTATTCAGTGTCATTGCAGCACCATCATAGATAAGAATTTGCCCCCATGCGGTCTCTTTGAGTCCATCGTCATTATACAATTCCTCTTCACTCTTTGCATCTAAGCTCTGTACACGACTGCTTGTTTGAGTGATATCCAATACCGGATGATCTAGGAGTTGAGTTTCTCCACTACCTATTCCTTTTAACAGTTCAACTTCTTTTCCAAATCCCACAAATGTCGAACGCATAACAAACTGTTCAGAAAAAAAGCTTTCAAAAGAAGTCGCAAAACTACCATCGAACAGTGATTGTTTTGATAAATCTTCCATGGCTATTTCCTGTCTATCCTCTGTTTCAGACATTAATTTAGTGCCAACGTTTATAAGGCTCAACAATCCAAAGAATCCAATAAAAAGACAGAATACAACTGCATTACTGTATTTTAATTTCATCGTCTCCTCCTAAAATCTAAAGTATAAAAATGGATTATACGTATCACCGATCAATAATGATGTCACAACAACCATTACCATACCGACAATAACAGCATCTGTCAAATAGGCAATATTACTATGTCGATTATATAAGAATGGTCTTATATATTTTAAGTAACACTGTTCTAGAATCGGTGTTGAGGCAATAGCTGCCACCCCTATGAAAGCCAGATGGTTTTTGATTTGCAAGACAATGTCTGCCGTAATAAACGGGGCTTGAACGAATCCAAACATTGTTTTAAAGACCACAAGTCCCTGTCCTAAATCCGTGAAGGAGAACAGTACCCATCCTACTAGTACACAACACATCACATATAAGTGTGCAACAATGCGTGGTAATCGTTCCAATACCTTCAGCAAGAATGATTTCTCTAAAAGTAACAGACTTCCAAAATACGTACCCCACAAGACAAAGTTCCAATTTGCTCCATGCCATAGTCCAGTCAACATCCAGACTATAAAGATATTTCGATAGCGACGGGATTTACTCCCACCTAACGGGAAATATACATAATCCTTGAAAAACTGGCCTAATGAAATATGCCATCTTCTCCAAAATTCTGTCACCGACCTAGAAATATAAGGATAATTGAAATTCTCCTTATAGGTAAATCCAAACATCTGTCCAAGACCTATGGCCATATCCGAATAGCCTGAGAAATCGAAGTAAATCTGAAATGAATACATGACGAGTCCAAACCAAACACCAAGAACCGACAACTGATCAAATCCATTGACAAAAACATTGTTGACGACGCTTCCGGCTGTATTTGAAAAAATCACCTTCTTGGCCAAACCTTGTACAAAACGATTCACGCCATAACTGAATCGTTCACCGTTGACGACCCGGTTTTCTATCTCATCGCTAATATCCTTGTAACGAACAATTGGTCCTGCAACCAGCTGGTGGAACAGGGAAACAAATAGTAAAAATTTATGATATTGACGCTGTGCAACAACATCACCACGATAAACATCTATAGAGTAGGAAAGTGTTTGGAATGTATAAAAAGAAATCCCGATAGGTAATAAAAATTCATGATAAGGCAAAGCCGTCCGCAACAGAAAATTACCGTTGAATGCAAAAAAGTTCCAATACTTAAAGAAACCCAACAAAGACAGGTTGATTACTACAGACATGGCAAGATAAACCTTGCTCAGCCACTCCCCCCTATGGTTTTCTATTAATTTACCCAAGGTATAATCAACAGTCGCACTAAGCACAAGCAGAGATACCCAAACAGGTTCGCCATAGGCATAAAAGAATAATGAAAATACAATAAGAATCCAATTTCTCACCGTCGGCTGTTTAACGCTGTAATACAAGGCCAAATTTATCGGTAGAAATAGAAATAAGAATACTAAACTAGAAAAAACCATATTATTCCTCCAATTTAACCATCTACTGTTTTTATGTACATACCCTGTATTTTGAGGAAAAAACGGTTGCAATTCCTTGTTTCAACGCAAAATATAACCGCATTTCATTAATATTTTTCGCCGTTCCAACAAAATGCTTTGGAGGCGTTTATACTTTCTAGTGAATGGGAGAAACACATAAGAAGAATGCGGAAAATTTATAGACCAAACTAAAACACCATGGATGGCTTATCCATGGTGTTATTTAATACGCTCATTCGATCATCATTTCGTCAATAACCACACGCCCAGAACAAGAAACATCAATGCCCAGACATAGAAAAATATTTCCGTCCCCTTAACCCCTAAGTATTTTTCAAAGAATTGTATTTTTTTCATCTTCCAAATTGCTTCTGGCTTTGTAATCGCAAGAACGATTACCATCGCTGCGTATAAAATTGCTAGAATCCCCCAAACTTTCATAATCAGTCCCTCCCCTTTTCTTCAATCTACTCTAAACCTTTTCTTATTCTTGGTGCCAATAATAAAAATACCACCAGACTTATGCCAAAAACAATGCCTGAATACTTAAAGATATCAAGAAATGAACCTCTGTTTGAAAGAACGAGATCATTTCCTTTGTAGGTCCAATAAAATGGTATCCAATAAAAGAGCGGTTGCCACTTGTCAGCTAATAGCTCTATGCCTGCAACGGATCCAAACAAGGGTAGAAATAGTAATTTCATATTCCCAGCTGCATTCATGACGTCATCATTATTGATGCCTTCAATGAATCCTAATAAAATACTTATAATACAGGAAGTGATTAGCATGAGAAAAGCATGGATGTAGTTAATACCTCCAAAGCCTGTGATAATAAGAAGCAACAAAGTCCCCACTATTGGAACAAATACGCCAATCATGCTTTTTCCCGCTATATATCCTAATCTAGATATTGGTGACAAGTGAATCGCACTTATGGTGTTGTCAGTTTTTTCCTCAACTATATTCAGTGCAATGATCATACCACCAAGTATAGAGCTAAACATCATTGCTATATTGACCATCAGTTTCTTTAGTGGTGGAATATCCCTGCCAAAGTCCACAATTTCAGCCATCGAATCCTCCATACCTATGTCATAATAATCAAAAGCCGCCAGATTTCTTACATAATCGACAATGTAATCAGGTTCATTCCCCTGTGTCAATATAAAGTATTCGTCCGTCTGTGTCGGGAGTACGGCGATGATGTTATCCCTTTTTCTCACCCTGTTCTCAACAGCATCAAGAGATTCTAACAATTCAACCTTTGCAAACTGCTGGAAATATTCACTTTGCTGAGCATTCTCACCATCCAACAAAACTATTTCAACGGTTGTGTCATTAATCCCAGGTGAAAAAATATTGATGATGACAGCAAAAATAACCGGTACAACAAGTATGTACAGGGTAATGAAATTTCTGACGCTTGTCTTTAAATCCCTTTGGAAAATCAAGAATATTTTTCTAAACATTTATAACACCCCTTACAAGGATAGTGTTTTCTTAAATCTGTGGTTTGCCAAAATGAAAATACCTAGTCCAAGGGTAGAAAATCCCAATGACGCGACCATCACATAAGTCATGTTACCCCCAACCGATATTATTTCCTTGAAACTCTGAAGCATAACATAACTCGGGATGACCTTTACCCAATCTGGATCCCAGCTCGGTGTAAAGTAGGATATATTTGGCATGATCATAATCACAATAACAATGTACATGGCGCCAAAAGCCTCAATAATATCTTTGTAATAACTAGTAAGATACAGGCCAAGTGACGCTGCAAAAAATCCTGAGGACACAATAAATAATAACAGTGCTGGGTAGTTAGGCTGCAAGCCCATAATCGGCACGGTTATGATTAATGTCGTCATGATGCTCGTTAAAATGATAACCCCTATCTTGCTCAGTAGATAATGCCAAACGGAAGAGGCGGTTATTGCATATGCCTTGATGATTCCTTCATTTTTATCAAGGAAGATATAAGCCGCAATAATAAATAGACTCATCAAACTGCCATTGAATGTTAAAAATACTGGAATCATATTCTCTTTATCATTTAGAGGTTCAATATTCTGATAGAGCCGTTTGACTTCTATAGTGTCGGAGTATTCCTCTATGACATCATGCCCAGCCAGCCTATTGTGATAAACCAATAGGAGATTTTGAAGTTTCTTCGTTTCATACCCCTGCAAATAATAGGTATGAACGATTTGATTGTCCTCATTGACGCGGACATGAACAGTCGGGAGGCGTTCCGAATCCGATATGGCATCCAGTGCCTCTTTACTTTCAAGTATGTGGATTTTTGATTCCTCTGTTTCATACACTACCGCATTAAAAGTTAGCTTGTCGGACTCAATTTTTACCTGCTCAGTCAACTCATCCAAGTCCTCTTCAAGTAAATTCTTTGCGTATCTATCTTTAATAACCTGAGGCACATCAAGATAAAGATACTCTTTACTTTTGCTGTCAAAATCCTCAGGAACGACAAATATAAGGATCAACAATAGAATGATGGCCATGGCCAATTCAACATAGAAGTACCAGCTTTTTGAGGAGAGGACCAGTTCTTTTGAAAAACTGTACCATAGTTTCATTTAGACCAGACCCCTTCCAGTTACCTTAATGAATATTTCCTCAAGGGTTGCTTCCTTGGTGTGCATAGTCTGAATGTCATAATTATTTATCACGTCCACCAGTCTGTCCTTTTCCTCCTGAACAACCGTTGAAAACTTATCCTTTATGAGGTCGCCATCCTTGAAGTACTCTACTACCACCATCTTTTCACCATATTTCAACTTTAGCGCTTTTGGTGAATCGATCAATCTTATCTTTCCGTCCACAATAAAGGCAACTCTGTCACAGAGTTCATCCGCAATATACATGTTATGGGTTGTCAGAAAAATCGTAACCCCTCGCTCATTTTCCTGTCGGATGATTTCTTTAATCTGCGATGCGATTGTTGGATCCAGACCTGTGGTCGGTTCATCAAGAAACCACATCTCCGGCTTATTGATCATGGACCTTGCAAAGGTCAATCGATGCTTCATCCCCTTTGAATACTTGCCCGCCTTTATATGTTCTTTACCGTCAAGGCCCACAAGTCTTATAAGGTCCATAGGATCTTTTGTTTCCACATCGAATAGCTTTCCGTAGAATTCAAGGTTTTCAAGGCCGGACATTTTATTATAGACATTGGATTGTTCAAAGGACATACCAATTTTATTGAACATCTTGTTTTTAATATCCTTGATATCATATCCAGCTACTTCAACTTCCCCCTGCTGAAGCTGGAGAAGTCCTACAAGAATATTCTGCGTTGTCGATTTCCCTGCACCCGAAGGACCTAAAAATCCAAATATCTCTCCTTGCTGAATCTCAAAACTCACATCCTTAACTGCATAGTTGTCATCATTGCTATATGAGTGATGCAGGTTTTTAACTTTTATCATATTCTTTTTTTCTTCATCCATAAGCTCACCCCTACCACGTCTATAATCTAGTCTTCCTCGTAATTCAATAGGACCAATTCGCCCTCTACCAGTCCCTCTTTTACCTCTATTTTCCCATCACTACGTATGCCTGTAATGATTTCCCTTTCGACTAGGGCACCACCTTCAAGAACCTTTACATGTTGTTTTGAGTCCTTTTGAAAAACAGCGCCTGATGGCACCACTAGTACTTCTCTTGGTGCTTCAACCATCACTCTAGTTTCAACCTCTACACCAAAAGCCAAGGCCTCAGCCGATTTTGGAAGGCCGATTTCCACAGTCTGCCTGTTCTCTTCCACGCTAAGTTCCGAAAGCATTACAAACGCTTTTGGATACACTTGATTGACCTTCAAATTGTCTATATCAATATCGAGATTAAAATCCATAATTTTTGCTTCCAGGCCCGATTTTACATTTATCGCATCATCCACCATAAAATCCACCAGCACAACCTTTTCTGCCGGATCCTGAATCTCTATCATCAAACTGCCTGGTGATGGACTATCTCCTTCAAAGGTATTTACTTCCGTTACAATTCCATCAACATCTGCATAGATGACTGACTGCGCTTTGTTTTGTTCGAGAATTTCTAGCGTCAAAGCCAATACATCAATTTCTGCCTCATACTTTTCTCTTAAATTAGCAGATAATCCTTTTGCGAGCTTGTTATAGGTATTTTGTGCAATGGCTAGATTACGCTGAAGCTCATCTACATCACTGACCGCCTGTTCAAACTCAACAAAAGAAACCGCGCCAACGGCGTAAAGGGCCTCTGTTCTCTCTTTATCCTTTGTTGTCGATTCTAACTCACTTCTAATTTTGGATACTTCAATCCTTGCACTACTAATACTCTCCATATCAGTGCCCGACTGGGCATTCTTATAAGTTGCCTCCAACGCTTGTATCTGCTTTTCAACCTTTTGAATCTCAAGGTCCATCGTGTTCTCATACTCCAGAAGCAGCTGTCCTTTTTTTACGTAGTCTCCCAAGGTCAATGTCATCTTCTCGACTTTGTTGGTACCATTTCCATAATATCTTCTTATATTTCTAGAACTGATCCGACCTACATCCTGGACAGACTTGCCCACTTCTCCCCTTTGCACCGCAACTGTATTATACTTGGTTCCGACATTACCCGTTGTCAGAACATAAAATATGCCTAGGCCTATTGCCGTAAATACAATAAATGCAATGATTAATTTCTTCTTCATAGTGACCCCCACTTTCGATATGGTTAATCATTATTTCTTAATGGTATTGATACCCCATTGGGAGATTTATAAACCCCCTCCCCCTGTGGTTTAACATCATTCCTCAGACTGGTGTCACACTGGTGCAGTTGCTTATACCTGACAATGAAGCAGGCAGATTTGTTCTTAATACGCTCTTGGAATCATTGTTGAAATGAGAAAAAAGGTCCTCGCTTTTGCGAGAACCTTGACTTCAGCCAAATCACTTATTATTGTATAATTCTTTTAGTGTTTCCCTTAATACGGTTTCGCCTGCCCTTGGCTGAAATCCCAAATCATTCATAGTCTCGCTTAAATCAAATGTAAAGTCTACACCGACAGTTCTTTTTACGTTGCTTTTGATGATACGTGGTCTAGCGTTTGTTTTCTTTGCTTCTTCTTCCGATTTGTCTGCAAGTGCTAAAATCTGAGTTTCCGACAGTAATGTTGGCGCTTCGAGGGTAGGATTAATCTCCTTTGCGATTTCAATAACCCTTGTCATCGGAAGTGGCACTACATTCGATAAAACGTATCGCTTTCCTTTAATCCCTTTTTTCGCTGCCAAAATCATCCCTTTTGCTATGTCATTGGCATCAATAAAGTTAAGACACATATCATATGTGAAAGGCATCTGGCCATTTACTAAGGCAGAAAATGCGGTCAAGGTTTCAGTTGCTTTTTTATAAGTGCCCCCTATAATTGTTGACGGAAGTACCGTAACTAAATTTAAACCTAGTTCCTCAGCTACTTTCCACGCTTCCATTTCTGAAAGTGTTTTACTTCGAACATAAGGATTTAATTGATCGCTTTCATTATAGCCACTGGATGTTATTTCTCCTTTTTTATTCCTTCTATGTTGATCCAAAGCTGCTATTGAGCTTACATATACAATCTTTTTGACGCCAGCTTTGTGGGCGGCTTTCAATATATTACGCGTTCCGACAATATTAGGCTCTACAATATCCTTTTCTTCATCTGAAGACCAGTGCTTAAATACCGCTGCTACTTGATAAAGCACATCAATTCCTTCTAAAGACTTTTCCAAGGTACTTGGATCTAAGAAATCTACATGTACAACTTCACAATCCAAAGTCTCTAAAAGATGCTTATTATCAAGGCTTCTAATCCCTGCTCTAATTATTACATCTTCCTCCATCAAAGCTCTCACCAAGTTATTTCCTACATGACCATTTGCTCCTGTTACCAATACTTTTTCCATCATTTCATCTTCTCCTTTCTACCGCCAACTAACATCTGGCTTCTTACGTGGCACCGTTCTAAAATATTTAACTGTTGGGTGGCCAAGTGGCATACACGCAACAATCTCTTCACCTGCTTTGACACCAGCTAATTCTTTAATCTGCTTGTTTTGTTCAGCTGCTTTTATCAACAAACCACAATGAAATGTACCAAGACCTAAGGCATTTGCCATCAGTTCCATGTTTGAAGAAGCAAGCGCCCCGTTTATTTGCCAGTCTACGCTTGATTTCACCATGATAACAGCAGGTGCATTGTAAAATAATCCATCTTGTAACGGATTCTCTTTATATGCTTCGTATAAAGCTATAAAATACTGGGCATAGTGCTTCATCATGGCCGAGGATTCATCTGATTCATCGCTTAATATAAAGTTGCCCATTTGATTCAAAGTTTCCAAGGTTGCACGCTTTAAAACCTCTAGATCTTCTGTGATAACTGTAAAAGTAACATCTTGGAGATTTGTCGCAGTTTGTGTGAATCGTCCACTTTCGATAATATCCACAATGTGCTGACGATCAATTTTTTTATCACTAAACTGTCTCACACTTCTCCTAAACTTGATGAAATTAAGTAATGTCGATGGTGGTACACTAAATGTTTTGGCCTCATACTCGATGACTTCTTCCATATCATATTCACCTATGCTTACTGCCTGTGTTGGACATACTGCTATACAATGACCACAAGAATTGCAGTTATCATTAACAACTTTTGCCTTGCCCCCTTCCATTCCGATTGCCTGACGTGAGCAATCTTTTATACAAAGCCCACACCCAGTACACTTGAACTCATTAAATGCTGCCATCTGTTACCTCCTTAATTGTTTTGCTGAAGCATCTACTACTGCATAAATCTCTTCTATCGCCTCTATATTGAATTCTTGATTAGAATAGACTTTTTCCATTACTTGGATCACTTCATCTTTTTTGTCTTCCATCTCCTGACCTAAATGAACAACTGTACCAATCATGTCATTCATGTTATTCAGTGCTTGATCTATGCCTTCATAGATCTCATCTGAGCGGTCCATTATACTCTTTTGACTACCAACCATGCGATTAATATCCGTAATTGTTTGTACGGCCTGGTCTGTTTCGCTTGTCAGATTAAAGACAATTCTTTCTATGTCCTTGGCAAAAGCATCGGACTGTTCTGCCAAAGCCCTTATCTCTTCTGCAACAACTGCAAATCCTTTGCCTTCCTCGCCTACTCTCGCCGCCTCAATAGATGCATTTAAGGCAAGTAGATTGGTCTGCTTTGAAATATTCTTTATCATTTCACTGGCAAGTTCAATTCGTTTGGAACTTTCATTGGACTGACGTATAATTTCTCCAATTTTTTCTGCCTCGATACGGGCGCGTGTCGCCTGTGCCAACAAGTCATGTAGTAACTGGGTGCCTTCACCTCTAAGTGTCATGACATTGCTAACCGTATGATGCAAGATTGGCATATTTTTTTTATTTTCCTCAATATAACGACCTAAACTATCCATTCTTTGAAAGACTACTTTAGATAATTCATAACCATCATTGGCACAAACTGAAACTGGTTGAATTTGTTGAATAACTTGATCCCTTGTTTCATTGGCCTTTAATTTCAGTTCCCTTAACTGTCCACCACACACTTCATGCTTTTCAATCGCTGCTTTTAATGACACTTCCAAAGCCAACACCCTCTCACCAACAACATTCGACACCACCAAGAGTCCTTCTAACACCCCCAGATCTTCGCCTATTTGAACTGCCTCATCAGTAGCTACCAAGGGCTTTAATAGAAACAATGCTTCCTCTACTTTTTTGACAATCGGTATGACAGTTATGCGGCTGCCAATCGCGAATAGAAGTGCCGCCAGCAATTGAGTCCCTAATATTATGTAAGCGAGGTGTTCCGTCTCAACATATGTCTGTCCAGTTGATTCAGCAATAGGGAAAGCTTGATTATCAAGCATAACGGTTACCCCTATGACACTTACGAGCACAGAAGCTAAAGTACTTAGCAATAATCCGTATACAATTTTTTTTCTCATATAAAATTCCTCCTTCAAACTTAATATACTACATACAAAATATATCGAGTTTGTTTTTTTAGTAAACCGAACAAGCATATAACTTTGTTCGGTTCCTCTTTTATTAATTAACGTCCTCTTCTATTAGGTCATATAAGGTCGTATTTTTTAGTGACTCTTTCATTGTTTCTTCCACAAGCGAAAGGGCTTCATTCATATTGGCTACAATATTTTCTGCCTTTTCATTCACCGTACTGATATTGGCCTTCTTGAACAGAGACTTTTGATTTTCTATTGCAAGAAATACATCTAGCAAGGTAATGTCTTTTGGGCTTTTTCTCAATAAGATGCCCCCACCTGCACCTTCTTTTGTTTCAACTAATCCACTTGAGAGCAGGTATTTCAATATCTTTGTGACTGATGGTGATGGAATGCCCAGTTTCTCAGAAATATATTTTGTGGACAGGTACTCGTAATGGCCTTCTTCCATTTTGACCGAAATATACAGCATAATTGCGATAGCTTGTGTAATAGCTAAGGAATAAGACATAGCATCTCCTTTCGACTTAATGTTCAACTAGATATAATATATATCGAGTTTACTTATTTGTCAACACAAAAATAATTCTATCGCTAGCCTTGCCAAAAACACTCGGCTCACCTATAATATGAGTGAGTAGTAATATTAAAATTATGTGATGAGGTGTCCATTTATGTTAACTGCAGAATACTTAAAAGTTTTATCAGATACAAATACGCTTAGGATTATGAACCTGCTATTAATGAAAAGACTCTGCGTATGTGAGCTTGAAGCGTTAACTGATTTGAAACAATCGAATCTCTCACGACACCTGTCAAAACTTTCAAAATCAGAAATGATTACTCGGTCCAAGGAATCGCAGTGGGTATACTACGAGATTGCCCAACCTTTCATTAGTAGTCACTCACTTTTGGTCGATTACCTCAAGACGCAATTTCTTGCTGATCGTATCTTTATTGAAGATGCTAAACGATTGGGCCTATTTGAAGCAAACAGCATTGATTGCAACAATATTACTAGGAATATCGATGTCCTTAGTAAAGACTAAGTTAAAGGGAGAACCAATCTCCCTTTCTATTTAAATTTGTATATGAGTTATCACTCATGTAGCTACAACACTATTTTTGTACCCATTTAAGGAGGATTATTATGAATTTAACTTTTTACGAACCACCTATGTGCTGCCCAACTGGGGTATGCGGACCAAGCGTCGATGGAAAACTTGTGTCACTTGTTGAACAGATAACAGCACTGGAAGCTCAGTTCCCAGACCTTACAGTCGATCGCTTCATGATCTCAACAAATCCGTTTAAGTTCAGAGAAAATGCAGACGTTTACAACTTGATTAAGGAACAAGGGAAAGAAGTCCTTCCAATCACCACTGTAAATGGCAAAATAATCAAGTCGTCAGATTATCCGACAATGGAAGAAATGCTTCAGCATATTGAGAAATAGGGGTGCATATAATGAATACAAAATTCATTTTTTATTCAGGTAAAGGTGGCGTTGGCAAGACTTCGATGGCTTGTACAACCGCTGTACATTATTCAGACCTTGGGAAAAGAACGCTTCTGGTAACGACAGACCCTGCTGCCAACCTATCCGATGTCTTTGGGCAGACAATCGGTCATCATGTGACAAAAATTGATGGCCTCACGCATCTATACTGCATGGAGATAGATTCAGACAAGGCAACAACCGAATACAAAGAAAGGTCCTTGGCCCCGCTCAGAGAACTCTTTGACGAGGAGTTTGTCGCTGTGGCAGATGAACAACTCAGTGGTCCATGTACAGAGGAAATGGCTTCATTCGACAAATTTGTCGACTTCATGGATCAGGACGACTACGAAATTGTGATTTTTGATACCGCGCCGACGGGTCACACGATTCGTTTGTTGGAGTTACCGGTCGATTGGAGTAAACATATCGACGACGCCTCAAAAGGTAGCGGACAGACTTGTATGGGCCCTGTTTCCTTAATTCAAGACAGCAAAAATAAATACGATAGAGCCATTCAAAAACTAAGAGACCCATCGGTAACTGAATTCATCTTTGTTATGCAGGCTGATGAAGCCAGCTTCAACGAAACGAAACGGTCTATAGAAGACATCAAGAATATCGGTGTCAGTACAACTGGGGTTATTGTCAACGGCTTAATTCCTGAAACGGAAGCTGTAGGCCCCTTCTTCTCAAGACGCTACGCCTCTCAAATAGACTATTTGAACAAGGCCAAAGCCTGCTTTGAGAATGTAGAGATTCGTACAATGGCCTTATTCGATAGTGAGGTAAAGGGGATACCTATGTTCAGACGTTGTCGAGAAAAGCTCTTTAACATGCCTTATAACAATACAGAGCTCTTACAACCTGAAAAAGATCTGACGTCATTGATTCTTCCAGTAAAAGGTCGGCAAAAAAAGATCTTCTTCTCTGGAAAAGGTGGTGTCGGTAAAACTTCAATGGCCTGTATCACCTCTGTCTTTTCAGCCAGCCAAGGCCATAAGACCTTGCTTGTTACCACTGATCCAGCAGCACATATAGGTCATGTTCTCGATAGGCCTATCGCAGACGACATTACGCCAGTTGATGGCATCGACAACCTTTATGCCGTGAAGATTGATCCCAAGGTTGCCTCTGACGAATACAAGGAAAGCGTCCTGAGTGACGCAAGAACAAAGTTCAATGAGCTTACCCTTATGACGATGGCCGAAGAACTCGATTCCCCATGTACAGAAGAAATGGCCGCTTTTCAAAAATTCCTTGAGTACACTCAAAATACGGAGTATGACGTCTTGGTATTTGATACAGCGCCAACAGGCCACACCCTAAGGCTCTTAAATCTTCCAATGGACTGGAAAAAACAACTAGAGTTCAAAGCAGGTGAATCAACGGACATCAGTAACGATGATATGGCACAACTAGAAAAATTCGAAGACGTCATCAAAATGCTTCAAAACAAAGAAGAAACGGTCTTCTCATTTGTCCTGTATCCTGAAAAAACACCAATCATCGAAGCGCATAGAGCATCTATTGAACTAGATGAATTAGGGATAGAAACACAAATGGTTGTGTCCAATTTCAACATTCCCCAAGAAGAAGCGAAATCGCGATTCTTCAAAAACAGAAGAAAAATGCAATTAAGCTATGCAGGCGATATTTCCAATCGCTTCAACAAGGCTGAAATTCTTGATGTTCCTTTGTATGCTGAAAACATCAAGGGAATTGCCATGTTGAAATCCATTGCGACAGAACTTTTTAAATAAGTGTCTCAACATTGATTTATAAAAAAATAAGGCAGTCGGAGAATAAACTTCCGACTGCCTTCTATTTTTGTTGTTTATAGGGTGCTTATCTTGATGCCGCTATTCCTTTATCCTTTCAACGATGACCAGATAATTGTATCTCGCAGTAGCACCCATCATATGGAACTTCGGAACAATATTGGGAACGATTGAAATGATTTCACCTGTCAGCTCATTTAAGAATTGTTCCAGTTTCCTTTCATCAATCTCATTCCCCACTTCAAATCTGTGAACTTTATATGACATGTCATCACCTCCAGTGTATTTATACCCAGAGTATTGTTACTGACACGACATAATGCATTACTTATCTTTTTAACTTATTCAATATCACTCCGATAATACTTATTATTTTTATACTGGTAAAAGTCAACTTCCAATAAATCCATAACCTCCAAAGGATATGTTTTCACCAAATTTCTACATGCCCTATGAGCAATAAAGTCACTGTTTTCATTGTCCAAGGCCTTAAGTTCTTTGACAACTTCAAGAATAAGCTCTGGATTCTTTCTTGATAAGTCACTGAGGTTATTGCCTACTGAAACTCTGGGATAGTCCTCAGACTCCTTAAAAAGTTTTCGTAAAACACTTAAAGAGAACTCCGGATCATCGTGTATCCACTTATTTTCTACAACTGGCCTTAATGCCTCACTTGCAAATCTTCTATGATTCGGATTGTCTGATTGAGTCAATGCCATTAAGAAATCCTGAACAAGTGCCTTATGGACTTTTGTGATTTTCCTTATAAACATTTGTACAAATTCTTTGACTTCCCAAAGTTGATGCGTCGATGCCTCTGCTAGAATTGGCAAAACCTTCAAGGGTTCCTCTACACCTACATGAGAAATTAATCCAAGTCCTAAAGATACGCTTCTAAAGTCTCTGCTGTTTAAGTATATCAACTTGCCTATTTCAAAGCTCTGCTCATTCAAAACAGCATAAATGGACTTGCAAAAGACTGCTATGACAGACACAATCCCATATGATCCCCTCCGTTTTTCAGGAATGGAAGCCATCAACCTGTCCAGTGCCATAAGTAAAGAGTGTTCGTAGTCTCCATCAAACTCTCTTCTTGCTCTTTCTACAAGTAATTTTGTTTCCTGATCTAATACTTTCTTGTCAACCATAATCCCCCACCTCTATACGCCATTATGTTCAGTTGTTTGACTGGACATAATAAGCGACACCGATCATTGATTTCAATACCTAATACAATTTTCATGTGCGTTTCTGATCTTCGTAAACAAAAGTAATTTCAGATTCCTGCAACCTCTTGAAATGCTTGATTTCACTGTTTACCTTGCGCATATCAAAAAACCAATGAGAAAACATTTCCCACAGCATGACCCAGCCACCTATATAGAAGCCTTCAGACAGGAGTCTTAACCACATTGTTTCATCAAACTGCGTATCGACATTACCTCCCAACAAGAGCAACACACTCCCAACGACAAGAAAAAAGACTGTATCTTTTAAAACACGCACTTTTCTATTTTTCAGCTTTTTCAATTGATAGCCAAAATAGTTGACCATACCAATCTGAGTTCTTTCTTCTCTTTTATGGTCATGCTGCTGATACAGGATATGGAACTCAATCAACATATTATACTTATGATTAATCTCATAGGAACATTCCACTAAATACTCCGTCAGGTCGTCATCCAAATCCCTATTTAAGAATGGTGAGAAATCCCATTCACTATAAGCATCTCTATAATCCTCTAGCTGCACTTTGACAATAAAACTATTACTGATTTCATCGTACTTGTATATTTTCGTTAGTTCAGATAATTTCACGTTATCCCAACCTTCCTTCTTATACACTTTATATACCCCAAAAGTCTATACACAAATTAATAATCACTGTCACTCTCTGCTGAACTTGCAAGACCGGGAATGCATCATAGAAAATAGTTGCGCCAGTATAAAAAAAGCGTCAACATATAGGCAAGAATTAACATAATCCAGTTTCTAATGGGTACAAAAGACAATAGAGGAGTAATCTCCTTATTTTTTCATTTCCTTATTCAATCACGACTTTGAAGTGTTTTTCTTACTACTTCCACGACGTGGACGATGAAGGACTCACGCAATATCAACTAACATTCAGAAAGGATGTGTTCACTGTGCCTGATATTCTTGCACACGCTTACTGTGCAGACTTTGCACTCGTCAATTAAAAACCGACACAGGCATCCGACAAATCATAGATCAAAACCTTGAGGCATTCTATTTAGGTGCTCAAGGGCCTGACTACTTTTTTTATTACAGAATTTGGCCTTGGAAAAAAGACAGTGGTATCCCTACACTAGCGACTCGTATTCATAAAACAAAGACAGCTGAATTTCTGGATACAGCTTTCAGACGCCTCACGGCAAAAAAAATGGATAATCGCGTCAATCAAATGGCTCTCGCCTACTGGATGGGCTTCCTTGCTCATTACGCCTTGGATTCCATTGCACACCCGTATATTCATTACTATGCAGGTATGCACACTATGGAAGAACCACAGCAAAACGGTGAAAAATATAACCATAAGCTACTTGAAAATATTATTGACTTTCTCCTAAGTGAAAATTTCGCTCATATTTCAAATATACCACAATATCAGTACATGATTCTTCCAAGTAATCCAGCATCACTAAAACCCGTATATAAAAATGTTGCTGAAGTCATTCTTGCTGTTTACGATGATATTATTTTGCCCGATATCATTCTGGAATCTGTCATCGACATGAAAAAAGTTGTCCGGCTCATGCACGATCCAAATAAGACAAAACGCCCTTTGTTCCTCATGGTTGAAAAGCTTATTGGCAAACCGAATTACATTACATCTGCGGCATATCCAGCATCTCTGGATGAAAGTATCGACTACCTGAACCTTCAGCACAAAGTCTGGCTCCACCCATGTGACGACAGCATTACGTATGACAAATCCTTCCTGGACCTCTTTGAACAAGCCGTTCGGTATACCACCGAACTAATGGTGTTCGCCTGGGAGGCTAGCACGAGTCTAGAAAGGCATCTACGTTTTATGAAACATCTTGGGGAAAAGTCCTACGAAACTGGTCTCAAATGTGGTGATCCACGTCAGCTAAGATTTTCAGACTCTTGCTTCAAAGAGACTTAACAAAATCATCAACAGTGGCCCTATGAAATACTTGCATGGGAAAAATATGATAAAAGCAAGCATAAAAAACGAACCCATGCAATTGCAAGGGTTCGTTGTCGTTTGGCGGTGGCGAACCACATGGGTGAACGCCACTATATTTTTTACTTGTTTGTAAGATGTAATATCTGTATTACTATTCATTCAATTCTATAAGTCAGTGAAATTTAGATAATGAAATTACCTTCTAAGAATACGGGAATCTCTTTCCCCTCTCTGGTGATACCTATGATTTCTAAATCTTTTGTTCCAACCATAAAATCCACATGGGTTATAGAAACGTTCGCACCATTATCCTTTAATTCATCCTCGCTCATGTCTCCACCACCTTCTAAACAAAAAGGATACGCCTCGCCAAGGGCAAAGTGACATGAGGCGTTTTCGTCGTAAAGCGAATCATAGAAAAGGATCCCCTGATTGGATATTGGTGAGTCATATGGTACTAATGCAACTTCCCCCAACCTTTTGGCACCTTCATCCGTTTCCAATATCTCAGTTAGCGTCCCTTGATTTTCACTTGCACCATAATTCACAACAAGACCATCTTTGAATTCAAACCAAAAGTCTTTGATTAATACACCGTTATAATTAAGTGGATAGGAACTCACTATTTTACCGTTGACACCGTTATATTGAGGTAGTGAAAAAATTTCTTCAGTCGGCAGATTCGCTACAAATTTATAGCCCTCTAAAGCATGGGTATTAGCACCACCGAACCAAATATGTTTTTCAGGCAATTCAACCGTTAAATTCGTCCCTAAGTTGTTCTTATATTTAAGTGCTGAAAACTTAGCTGTATTAAGGCTATCGATTTTCTTATCTAATGCCAGTTGATGTTCATTCCAAGCCTCTACAGGATTTTCCTCATCAGCTCGGGTTGATTTAAGAATTGCTTGCCATAATGATTCCATCGCGTCTGTCTCAGATAGTTCAGGAAAAACTTTAGTCGCCCATGCCAATGAAGGCATACAGATTTCGCACCAAGCATTCTTATTGCTGTTCATACGGTTTCTATAAGATTTTAATCCTTCTGCATAAGCTTTATTTTTACGACTAAGCTTTGTTGGATCGACCCCTGTCATTATCTCAGGATCATCCGCATAGATGCCTAAAAAAGCTGCATCGATACTTGCATAATGATTTTTAAAACTGATTAGCCATTCATCCGCTTGATCAAATACATCGTCTGCAGCCATATCATAATAAATTCGGTCAGAAATTTCGTCCATCCAGCGTACGACTACTTCTTTAGCACCGGCTTCATAGGCTTTCCTAGTGCAAATATGGACAAACTCATGCAGCCCAATAGGTGCTTGTATAACCAGTGTTTGATTCGGTTGTACATTGATGCCTGTACGAACAATAAGTTCAGCGTATTTTTCTATATTTGTGATTTTAGTACCTCCACTTTTTTTATATAACTCTTTCTTCTTTACTTTATTCCGCGCGTTTGTTTAAAGTACATCCTTCATTGCAATTCTACTACACAATTCAGAAAATTTTGCATTAACAAAGTATTAACCTTATATTACACTGATCTCATCTCGGGCAGGCACTCCACACAAGGCCTGCCACCGCAAAAAATAAAAAGAAAACCCAGTGGGTTTTCTTATTTTTTACACGCACATAACTAAAATTCCATTCTACCAACCTTCACAGACTCTATCTCGCCTAGCTTTGTTTCTAATTCACCAATCATCTTATCAAAGTCAGTGAAAAACTCTAGTATTATCAGTCCAGACGTTGCACATCCAGCACCCGCATCATGCATCCCTAAACGCATTTTGATACAGCATCCGTACTCTGTTAATAAAGATTGGACTTTAAGCGCATCCTCTTCACGATCATTGATTTCAATACCGATTATAATTCTCATCCATACCTCCTAAATTGTATTTGAAATACTACTGTATGTCTTATACCTAATTGATGAGGAGATATTTACTTACCCGGTTTAAAATTCTTCTTATTGAATTTATTATACAAGATAATTGCAGTTGCTATTAGGAGCGGTAGCCAAAGAATCCTAAATAATATCACAATAACGAAGAGGCTTCCGTATCCTGCAATCCGCATATAGGCACCTAATGATATTATTAAAATCCACTTAAGCAGTTTCTTAAACTTTGTATTCTTAACAACAATAACACCAAACAAAAGTAAAGTCTGAAGAATCAAAAGTCTTATTGTAAATCCAGGTTTGTAATGAGCAAATAGTTCTGTAAGTCCAGGTTTTCTAGAAAAAGAAAGGTAGAGATTCTCATATTCCTTTAACTGGTAATCCTTTATTTCATACAACTTACTATCTATTTTATCTAGTTCCAAATTGGATTTCATAATAATATTTGAAGGCGCTATGATTTTTATATCAATCCTACTGTCTCCTTCATAAAATGCAGCAGGACTCAACATATAGCTGGTTAATTTCACATCATAGATATAATCTGTTATTCTAGGGGATATATAACCATTCCAAACATCATATTCGATGACGACATCCGTTATCTGACCGCTATCCATTTTCAAAATAAATTCATCAGCCGATAAATGATTACCTGAATATCTATCTATACCTGAGTCAAATAGCTCATCGGTAAAAGGATCTATATACTCAAGTTTATCCTCGGGCGCCCAGTTTTCGATTTCACTGAATTCAAGTTGTCGTGATTCACTCTCCACTTCAATACTGTTGATATGTACTTTAAACTCACGAGACTCTAAATAGCCTCTCGTTAAGAACCAAATAGGCGTTTCTATAGGCGCATCATTCACATTCTCGAATGTGTAATGAACCAGATAATGCGTTTTATCGAGATTGTCATCAATACTTATTGTAATCGTTTCATCGACTAGGACTATACCAGATTCCTTGTCAACAAATATACCTGCCCTCCCCGGAATCGATGTGGGCGCCATGCTATTTGCCAATACTGGAATCATTAAAGTGAAAATTCCCAGAACTATCAATATGACTCTTTTCATACAGCTGCTTCACCTCTATCCTTATATAAATCCTCTAAAATTTTAGGGACTTTACCATCGTATACATATCATGCCCTTTAGGAAAATTATATAAGGTTGATATAACTTCATATCCCCTCTTTTCGTAGAATTCTTTGGCTTGAAATGATCCAGTTTCTAAAAAAGACCTCTTATAGCCTTTATCAATTGAGTATCTTTCGATTTTATCTAAGAGTGTAGTCGCTATGTTGTGACCTCTATAAGCTTCATCCACCCATATAACAGATACATACAAGTAATTGTTTGAGAGTTCTCCGTAAACACCTCCAATTACTTTTTCTTCATCAAAGGCGACATAAAAGACTTCCCCAAAAGCATCGCTATAATTGATCGATTTGTTATACTCATTAATCAGTTGATTAAATTTATCCTGATAGGGATCATCTTCCTTAGGTCCTAAGACAATCTCGTAATTATGACTCATTTCATCAACAGTCATTTCGTAGTCCACAAGTTCTTCAGTCGTAAAATTTAATGGCTTATCTACTATCTTTCCAACCGTTTTAAACCCTACCTTTTTAAAATCATTAAGTCGTTTATTGTCATGAGTTTTATAGTATGTGGCATTTAGTTGTCCATTGTATTGTTTATAGACTTCATTAAACAATATTTTTAATGCGTCATAATCCTCATAGTAAATTTTCTCGACTTCTACCCAATCCCAAAAATGACTGCACTCAATACAAGCTTTAAGTTCATGATCGCTCACTAAATACAACTTGAGTGAGCCAGATGGGATACCGCTCGTGACAATATGGTTATGTTTCCTCAATCCTTTTTCAACTGGTTCAATGTATTTAAGTTCATTATCTAAAATATAGTTAATAGTCATATGGTCTCCAATCATCATTATTAAGAATCCTAAAATCAGTATATCACAAGTACCTATTTATCATACTGTAAAAACACCAAAACCGCCTCAGATCTCCCTAAGGCGGTTTTGGTGTTCATTGGTAGAGGCGATCCGTATAGGGTGAACTCCACGATAAGATACAATTTAGTATTGGTGATGGCTTAATTCCAACACTCCACATGTGTGGTATAGGAGTCACAGATAGTCATTATCACAAACCTGATTACATATCATTCTATTCGTTTATAGATGCTGTAATTATATAAAGTGTTTTACCATTAACATTTTTGACTTTGTAGCCTACACAATACTACATCTTACTTCTATATTTACACTATATATGGCAACTTAATCACTCTACAAAGCTCTTTATTTTTTCAATAAGGTATTCAGGCAATTCAAGAGAGATTATATGGGCAGCGTCCACAGTTTCCTCTTTATAATTATTTATGTTTTCTTTAAAAACTTTACTTGACTCAACAACATCCTCATAGTCCTGATTCCCTATCATGTGATAGACTTCATTTTCGATTGTTGACAACTGTGCATTCACAGGGGGATCAATAAATTTAGGCATCTTAAAATTAGCCAACTTCATCAGGTTATGCTCTGTTACGCTCATAAACAAGTCGATTTTATCTTTGGAGATTTTCTCAACGCTTCTATTCTCGCCAATCAACCACATTTTTGTCCATACTTCAGACGCACTCTTAATATCTCCACTGTATAAGGCATTTTGAAACATTCCCATTCTACGAACTTTTCTTTCATCTTCCTTTACGCCAAATAAACCTGTTGATATCAAAAACACTTTATCCACTTTGTCAGGATATTGACTCGTAAATTCCAACGCTGTGTGGCCACCTGCCGAAAGGCCTACTAAATTGACTTGCTCAAATCCCATTTCCTCAACCAAGATGTGTAAATCCTCATACATGCGATAGTCAGAATCATCCTGATCAGTTTTTCCTGAGAATCTAAAATCAAGCTGTATCACCTGGTAATCCTTTGATAAATCCTCTACTAGCAAGTCCCATATTCTTAAATCTGAAAATGCTGGATTCAAGAGAATCAGTGGTTTTCCCTCTCCCCTTACTGTATAATGCAATTTCAGTCCTTCTTTTTCTATAAATTTAGATATTCTATCGTTCATAACAAATCTCCTTTAACTATTTTATAAATTTATTCTACCAATAGAAAAAGGACATCTAGTATGTCCTATTTATAAAGTTCATTCATTTTTTTTATCTTATTTTTTACAGTTTCCTTTAGATTTTCTGGTTCAATAACTTTTACATCGTCTCCAAATGAAAGAATTATAAAGATTAGCCGTGAGTCAAGTTTTAAGTTTGTCACTACACTTACATATTCCTCTGTAATATCAGTTACTTCATCATCATTAAAAATATCAACGACTCGATAATAAACTTCTTTATTAAATCGAAGGACTTTTTTTACATCATCTCTCCCTTTAGATTCAACCTTTTGAGTGTTCTTATAATCTCTCAACTCAAAATATCGGTCAGTTATTTCTATAGTTGAAATTCTGTTCACTTTAAATGTTCTCATGTCTTTTCTTTGCATACAATATGAATACAGATACCATCTACCATGTCGCAAAACTAACTCATAAGGTTCGACCTCTCTTAGAAGGCACTCCCCATTACTATTGTGATACTCAATACTGAGTCGTCGAGAGTGCTCAATTGCCTCTGAAATGATACGAATCTTTTCCTGAAGTTTTTCGTCCTTGTTCCAAGGGGTAAAATCAACCTTCACTTTAGCATTTTCAGCATTCGAAGCAGATATTAGTGCCGATTCAATCTTATCCCATAAACTTTCTAATGACTTATTACTGTATACACTACTTAAACTATCCAGCATAGATTTAAGTAGATTAATTTCTTGACTAGACAAAAGCTTGGTATCAAATTTATATGAATCGAGTATGCCATATCCACCATTGATCCCCTTCTTCGAGTAAACGGGAATACCTGCCATATTTAGGGTTTCTATATCCCTTTGAATTGTTTTTATGGACACTTCGTGCTTGTCTGCCAGATACTTAGCTGTCACTAAGTCTTTGCTCAACATTATATTTATAATCGATAACAATCGATAAATCTTCATAAGGTCTCCTTTATCATTTATTCAAAAGTGGCTCATAACAATTTATTCTACCGCTGAGGAACTAGCTTCACCATGAATTGATTAAGTATGTTATCATTCAGCAGATCTGCTGTGAGTCCTACAAAAAATCCAGTCGCTAAACTTGTGAAAATGATGATTGGACTGTAGCTAATCGAAATGGTCACACTATGCATGATGATTGCCAGAACAGATAACTGGGCCACATTATGTAGGAATGCTCCAAATACGCTTACCCCTATTGGAGATACCCATTTTCCGAAAAACCTTAGCAATAAGGCCATCCCTGCAAAACTTAGCAATCCACCTGCTAGGCTATAGATGAACCCCATCACATTCCCTAGGATCAATAGCGACACAAAGACTCGAAGGATGACGATTGTCAAAACGTCCTTTTTATTGAAGTAATACAGCGCCGCAACGGTCATAATATTCGCCAATCCAAGCTTCATTCCAGGTATAAAACCAGGAAGCGGAATAAACCGCTCGAAATAACTTAAAACAACAGCGATTGAGGAGATGATTGCTATGAAAAGCATTTTTTGTGTTTTACTGCGAAACTGCATCTACTTGATCTCCTTCCCCGCTTATAACTTCCAAAGAAAAAAAATTAGGCAGACAAATCACAGCGTCCCCATTCAATTCTGCTTCCTTGGTCAATACACATATTTGATCCTGGCAATCAGCCTCGCTAATATAGGCTTTGCCATTGTGAACCTCAATGATATTATGGCCATATTCCGTATCATAGACTTTAACGTGATCCTCGCTTAATTCAAGTCTATCAATGATTTCACCATTCACACTGACAGCAACAATATCTCTATCATCCGACATGAAATGTCGTCCAACATTGACACCGTAAAGAACTATTGTCAATATCAGTACAAAGGCAATAATAATTAGGTCACCTATCTTTATCTTCGTTTTCATCAATTTAAATATCTCCTGATTAAAAAATATATGTTTAGACTGTCAGGCTATTTATAAAATCACTGATTCAAACTGGCATTTTCCCCAGCTATTCTTCCAAACACAATTGCTTCAAGCAAGGAATTCCCACCCAGTCTATTTCGTCCATGGATTCCATTGGTCGCCTCACCCGAAGCATAGAGGCCTTTGATGGGTTGTCCGTCTTCATTCAAAGCCATAGCCTTGTCATTGATGACAATTCCACCCATGCAATAATGGACGCCAGGAATAACCGCTACGACATAATATGGCCCCTCTTCAAGGGATATCAACAATGATTTTCTTCCGAAGTCCTCATCATTATCGTTCTTCACAAATTCATTATAACGGCTTACGGTTTCAACCAGACCGTCCTTGGGAACTCTAATCATTTCTGAAAGAGCTTCCAGACTCTCTGACCGTTGAATGATTTTCATGTCAATGTAGTCGTCACTTGCCTTAAGTGATTTTCTTATCTCTTCATTGAATATCAAATACACTTCCCGGTCCTTTTGATTCAACAAATCAACGCTTAAAAAGTCTCTGTTCTTGAGCTCATCCGCAAATCTCATTCCTTGATTATTCACCAGAATTCCACCATTACCTCTGATAGCCTCAGTGATCAAAACCCCATATTCACGTGAAACCGTTGGATGGGTTTGAATATAGTCCATATCCCTTAGTGCGACGTTTAATCCTTCTACGAGTGTAATAAAATCACCTGTTGCACTTGGGCTGTTGGTTGTTTGATAGCCCTTCAACTTTTTATTGTAATAGACAAAAGTTTCAGGACTGCCACCGAATCCACCCGTTGCGATAATAACACGCTCACAATCAATGGTATAGTGCTTTCCAGACTTATCAACTACCTTGACACCGCTTATTGACTGTTCTGAATCAGTCAATATTTGAACTGCTTTGTGTTCCATACGTAAATCCACCATACTATGGTCGATTTCTTTTTTCAAGACATTCACAATCTCAATGCCAACCGGTTTGCCACCTGAAGGTCTATGGGTTCTGGAAACTGTATGGCCCGCCAATATGCCCACATCACTTAAATTAGCACCTTTGGCAGTAAGCCAGTCAATGGCGCTTTTGCTCTCTTGTGCTAAAAGTCTCACAAGCAATTCATTATTTTCATAATGACCAGAGAAAAGAGTATCCTTAATATATGTATCAACGGAATCATCTATGCCCAGATCCTTTTGAATATCAGTCTCAGCCCCATTCATGCCACCTGTTGCTCGAAGCGTATTGCCACCGACATATGGCATTTTCTCAAGTAGTATGACATCTTTGCCATACGATTCAGCTTCAAGCGCTGCACTCATGCCACTTGCTCCAGCTCCAATAACAACAATATCTGCTCTTTCATCGGATTCTCCAAGCCAACCCCATAGTAACATTGCAAGGACAAGAACTACGACAAGGCCACTCCCCAGCCTCTTACTGCGATTCAACACAATCATCTTTTCTCCTTTATCCATTGATAGGTCTTTTGAGGTCGTCCTATTCTGCCATAGTTATAAGTCTCTTTCAAAAGATCTTCTTCTAACATATATTCCAAGTAACGTCTCACTGTTACTCTTGCTAGATCAACCTTATCGGCAATTTCCTGGGCAGTAAGGGGTTCTTTTGAATTCTTGACAACTTCTTCAACCAGTTTATATGTTAGCTGGTTAACACCTTTTTCAGGAACAGTATCCTTATTGATTTTATGATTTATGATAGCATCAAGCTTTTTCTGATTTACATGCGTATTGTGTTTGATTTCACGCCTACTTATGACATTGGCAACGGCTTGTTTGAAGCGATCGTATTCGTAAGGCTTGATAAGATAATCTACTGCCCCAAATCTTAGAACTGCTTCAATGGTCTTTGAACTATTATCAGCTGTTATCAATACAACATCAATATCCAACCCTTCTTCTCTGATCCATTTAAGAAGGTCTGGACCACTTTCATCACCCAAATAGACATCCAAAAGAACAAACCCAATTTGGTAATTCCGAATACATTCTTTGGCTTCATCAATATTCTCTGCCTGACAAATAGCAAAGGATGAATCGATTTTTTTCAAAAACTCTGCATTAATATTCCTCACCATCGGATCGTCATCAACAATTAGAACTCTCATTTTCCCTCTTTTCTCTATCTTAAACTCCTTAAATCATTGGTATCCTTATTAAAACAACAAGACCCTGATCATTTTTCAGTTCAATGGTCCCATCAAGGGCTTCCACAATTTCTTTGATGATAAAAAGACCATAGCCCCTGTCCTCACCTTTGGTACTGAAGCCTTTTTGAAAACAAGTGGACATTGCTGTCTCACTCATTCCTTCACCACTGTCTGCAACGCTAATCGTAAAAAATGAATCATCATGATACAAATCTAACCTGATTTGACCACGTATCCCCTTCATTGCCTCCATTGCGTTATCAATTAAATTTCCAATAATCGAGGTCATGTCTGATTCACTTGATTTTGCAGGCAGTAAATCCACCATCGCATCCTCGTCTAAAACAAGCTCGATATGGTTTTCCAAAGCCTTTGAATACTTTGCCAAAATCAAGCCAGAAAGCACGGGTACGTTGATTCGTTTTGTCAGTGCTTCAACCATCTCTTTTCTCGATTTGGTAATCAATTCAATATAATCACGCACTTTGTCATAAGACTCTAGCTCGATTAGGCCCGACACCGTTTGAAGCTTATTCATGAATTCGTGGTTTTGAGCTCTCAATGCTTGAGTATACTGCTTGATATTCGTAAGCTGTTCCGCCCTTTCTCTCACAAGGCTCATATCCTCTATTTTAAATAAGTATCCTGGCTGATTGCTCAACTGGTTGAGACCAATCACGTGAATTGAAAGGATCTGTCCTGACTCCAACCGCCATTCACCGTTAATGGCCAGTTGATTCTCTTCCAAATATCGTTTTTCAAAGTATTTGTAAAATGGTTCCTGCTTAATGATCTGGCCTAGACTTACTTCTTTGATATTCAATAGCTTCTGTGCATTTTCGTTGAACATCAGCAGTTTTCCAGAAGCGTCCGTTGCAATCAAGCCTTCACCAATCTGTTCAAGTATGGTTTCCTGTTGATTGAGCAAAAGGGCTATAGCTCCTGGTTCAAGACCGTACATGGCCTTTTTTATATTTCTCGAAAGCATGTAGGCCATAATGATTCCAGTGACGAGAACCATCAGCGAAATCAGAATCATCCGTAATGCATTTCCTCTAATCGTCTGCAGAATCCTACCATTATATATGCCAATAACAACCACACCGCTTTTTATTCCATCTGTATAAATAGGAACATAGGCTTCGACCATGGCATCATCTTTCAGGGAATAGTAGTATCCAGCTTTCTCTAACAAGGGATTTTTCCGAGTATCTTCAACCTTGTAATAAGTGTTGATTTTCTCCGGTATGGGGTGAGCATAGTACCTACCCTCTTGATTGATGATATAGAGGTATTGTATTCCCGTCTTGAGTTGTATGCTCTCAACAGCCTTATTGATTTTCAAGTAGCCATTATCTTCCGTCATCCATTTTTGAATCACGTCTTGCTCAGCGATTATTATGGCTTGATCCTTTGCATCAAGAGCCACTTGCCTCTGAATGGAATCAAACCATTGGGTATACATAAACAGCGACAGTATCAGGATAATCACCGTCATCATGATAACGAGTGTGGCTGTAATTTTTGTTTGTATGCGCATGAGACACTCCTATTACTACTCATTAATATTCATATCTTATCATATATCAAAAGGAGAAGTAATTAAACTTCTCCTTTTTTGAGGGGAATAAATGATCAACAAATTAATCAATTATTTGTATTTTACTATTTAATAGACTCAGCTGCTTTTGTACCAGCAATGCGTCCGAAAGTTGTAATATCAGAAAGGGCGTTACCTCCTAAACGGTTGTTACCATGAATACCACCAGTAACCTCACCACATGCATACAGCCCATTAATTGTTTCTCCAGCTTCATTATAAACCTGAGCATCTGTATTTATTTTCACACCACCCATTGTATGGTGAACAGCAGGCGCTACTTCAACTGCATAATATGGACCAACACTTAGCTCTCTTGGCATATCTGGTCTGTCAAAGTCTGGATCATCACCAGCAACAACATAACCATTGTAAGTGTCTACAGTTGCTTTAAGTGTATCCCCGTCAACTGAAATTAACTCACCAAGTTCTTCTAATGTACCAGCTTCAACTAAGAAGCCTTTTTTATGATATTTTTCAATAGCTTTTAAACTTTCTCTTACTGATTGATCAAATACTAAGAATGCACTTTGACCTGTTTGTTCAAGTTCTGCATTAGAAACATTTACTCTAGTTTCGATTTCATTTACAAATCTCTTCGCTTCACGGTTAACTAGAATTGCTCCATTTCCTCTAACTGCTTCAGTAATCATGTAGTTGATTTCAGGCATAACAGTCGGATGCGTTTGGATTTGTTCCATATCCACGTAAGCTACATTAATCTTCTTTGCAAAATCAAGAACGTCACCAGTTGCGCCCGGATGATTTGTTGTTCCATAACCTTTTAATGATTCTTTGAATGAAGCTACTTTCTCATTGTCAGCACCAAAACCACCAGTTGCAATAACTACTGCTTTTGCGTTGATTGTGAATTGACCTTCGTTCGTTTTAACAATTACACCAGTAACTGCATTCTCATCACCTAAAATTTCGATTGCTTCATGACCTAATAAAATTTCAATGCCCAGCTCAGTTGCCTTCTTATGAAGAGTTTCTACTAAGAAGTTACCCACTGGTGCGCCACCTGTCGGTCTATGGGCTCTATTAGTACTTGCGCCACCCAGTCTACCAACATCTGATAAATCTGCACCGATAGAAATCAACCATTCTACTGTCTCAGCTGAATTACCTGCAAGTACTTCAACAAGCTCAGGGTTATTCGTATTGCCTCCACCCTTCATTGTATCTGAAATAAATAGCTCTACACTATCTTCAATATCTTTTCCATTTTGAACTGATGTTTCAGCAGCATTTAAACCACCAGTAGCATACTTAGTGTTACCACCGATAATCGGCATTTTCTCAATAACTAGAACCTCTGCTCCAGCGTTTTTCGCTTCTATGGCAGCCGTAAGTCCTGCGCCACCTGAACCAATAACAAGAACATCTGTATTCATTGCGTCTAATTCTACAACTTCCTCTTCATCTTTTTCAGCCGCTTGGCCTTCAGAAACTGTAGCACCTTCTAATAGTGCTTTTGATAAGGCGTCATTAACTGCTCCTAAGATGCCCTTCGATGTCATTGATGCACCTGAAACGCCATCGATATCCGCACTGTTGGCTTCAATAATATTCTCTATTAATTGTGCAGCAGGACCTTCAGCAAACTCTGAATCACTGAATTCAAGAATTTCGATAGACTTAATCTCAGTCTCACTTACAGTCACACTAACAACCATCGTGCCTGCATGGCCTTGACCTTGACCTTCATATGTACCAGGTGTAAATATTGCATTCTCAACTTCTGAACTGCATCCTGTAAAAATCCCTACGGCCAACATCATTGCCAGTACTAGAAAAACAATTTTCTTCATTCAAATTTCCTCCACTTTTTAAGTATTTCTTTATATCTTGATGTCATTGTAGCGCTTTGATAATTTATTATCAATCTTTAATTCTTTTAAAATACTTTTGTTCTTTTAGTTCCCTAATGATTGCTACTTATTATAGAACCAAGAAGGCTCTTCGTCTATCAGACCTAAAAACACCAAAACCGCCTCAGGTTATCCCTAAGACGGTCGTGGATTTCATTGGTGTACTTTCTTAAGAATGCAAACTCCGGCGAGGGGAATCGCTCCGTACAACCACTGCCTTCGGTCGCAGTGGTTATACTTTCACGCCGGTCGCTAAGTAAGTGCTACTATTCACATTGAACAACACCTTATAATCTTATTATTGCTCAAATAACATTACTATAGCCTGGCCACTCTTCATATGGTATTTTATCTAAATCTAATTCATTGTTATTTTCAAAACTCATAAATAACATTACAAGTATCACTATTGCTAGTAATTGCAATAGGAATATTTTTTTATTTTTAAACATAGTTCAGCCTTCTTTCTTATATTTAAAGGAGTATGAATGTCAACAAAATTGTTGAAAATATACCAAAGGGGATATTCTCAGAAAACCACGTTACTAGAGCGCCTACAATTAGGGCTACTGGTGAAACTAGAAGAGCATTTTCATAAATTAATAGTCCTTGTGGAAATATTAGAGCACCTATAGCTGCACAAGGGAGCAGCTTTAATGGTTTTTCCAACCGTTTATCAATAACAATAGAGTTATTATAAAAGAATGGTAATACTCTAGGGATATATGTTACTACTGCCATTCCGATAAATAATACTAATAATTCAATTTTCAATTTACTACCTCCTTTTCATTGACTGAAGTTATTGAATAAGCCCCCAACATTGCGCCTATAATCATCGACATTATCAGATTCCAGCTAGGCGAAAAAATCGTTGTATAATTTAATAACGTGTGTATAGCACCTGCTATTGCAATAATTTTAATATTATTTTTATCCTTCTTGACTGACAGTGAAGCTAATGATGCAAACATCGCATAGAGTGCGATTTCAAGACTTTGACTTGCTTTGAGAGGTAGTGATGATCCTAGGATATAACCTGCAACTGTTCCTAAATTCCAACTGATATAAGTCATAAGTTGAAATTTTAATGCAAATAAACTAGACATTTTTTTTCGTGTTAATGATAAGAATGTGTAACTTTCATCAGTAAGCATAAAACCAAGTAATGGTTTGAATTTCTTTAATTTACCACTGTGAATAACCATTAAAGACATGCCCATAAGAAAGTGCCTTAAGTTCATTAAAAAAGTAATGAGTATTGCATCAATGTAACTTCCTCCATTCACTAATACACCAATTGCAGCAAATTGACTAGCACCTGCGAATACTATGAAAGAACACATTGAGGTTTCAACAAGTGTAAATCCATATTCTTTTGCGATAACCCCAAATGCCATTGCAATTGGGAAGAAACCAACGCTAACGACAATTCCGTCTAATAGGCCACTATCCCTTTTTACTTGTGTTTTTAACCGTTTTATCATTTTTAGAACTCCTTTCAACTATCTTGCATTTATGATAAAATAGAAACAGTATAACAGTAAACACTTAAGGTATAACAGTTGTCAGAAAGTTTGGGGTTATTTATGAAATATGAAGATAGTAGACCACAATATGTTCAATTAGCTGAGAAACTTTCAGATAGAATTAAGAGTGGCGAATTTATTAGAGGAGCAAAACTTCCTTCTGTTAGAAATTTTGCCTTAGCTGAAGGCATTAGTCACATAACAGCTAATAAAGTCTTTGTTAGATTATCTGATCAAGGTTTAATTGAAAGAGTTCATGGAAGTGGATCATTTGTTATATATGATCCACCATTTGACATGGAAAAACGAGTTACAGAAAAATATGTGAATGATCAATTCAATCTAATCAAATCATCAAAGCAAAACAGATCTCTGTTAGTTACTTTATTGAAAAACACGACACATATATGTCCTTATAATTTCTCCTATGCACTATTGAATCCTGACTATGTAAATAAGTTATTACCATCAGTTAGTTCAGCCTTATCAGGTTGGGAATGCAAACGAGAGTATGGAGAGATGAAGGGAAGTCTTCGTTTGAGAGAAGAACTTATTAATTGTTTTTCTATTAATGGAAACACTGATAATGTATTAATAACACATGGTAATCAGCATGGTATAAACTTAATCGCACAATTATTATTAAATCCGGGAGATTATGTCTTTATAGAAAATCCAACATACACAAGGGCTGTTGATACTTTCTCCAATCTAAACATCAATCTTATTAATTTAGACATATTTAAACTAGGTTTTGATAGCGTTGAGTTTGAGCAGAAAATAATTAAATATAATCCAAAACTCATTTTTTTAACACCAAACTTCAGTAATCCAACTGGATATGCATTATCAATAAATGAGAGAAAAGAACTTTTGAATTTATCAAAAAAATATAACTTTTATATTGTAGAAGATGATCATTGGAGTGAGTTTGCCTATGATCATGAGATTGTACCACTTTATTCATTAGAAACAACTATTGAAAACGTAATTGGGTTGAGAGGTTTTTCGAAGGTTATTGGGCCAGATGCAAGAGTTGGAGCAATGTTTGCTAGCAAGCAAATTATCGATGAAGTCGAGAAAATTGTTACCTTACAGTCACTAGGTGTATCAGAATTTTCTCAGCAATATCTATTTCAAATTTTAAAAAACGGGTGCTATCAGAATGTAATTAAAAGAATCGTTGATGATCTGAATCAGAGACGTATAATAACGAATAAAATGTTGCTACCACTAAAAAATTATGGTGTAAAGTTTGATATTCCAGATGGTGGAATAAACTTTTGGATTGAGTTGCCTGAATCATATAATTCTGAGGAGTTACTGTTTAAGAAAATGTTTAAAGAAGGTATTACATTTTTACCAGGTTCTTTATCAGGCGTTAATTCCTTATCTGAGTATGCTCACTGTTTAAGGTTAAATTTCAGCTATCTTTCTCACAGTAGCTTAAAAGTAGGACTTAAAAAGTTCGTTAGTCTGTTAATTAATGAACTGAGCGATTAGAGTCACTCTTCTACATATATTTAAATGTCAAAGCATTAAAATATGTGAATGGTTGATTTATTGCTCCATTGAAAACTTTATGTGGGAAAAATGTGGGAAATCACATTTTTTTCCAAGCTAATACTGGACAGGCGGTTTCCTTATAACCGGAACAGTGGTACTGTTTACAAAGATTATTCACTAAAAAAACTCATGTCTTTTAATAATTAAAAACATGAGTTTTAACTGAAAATCTTATATTCGGTTTTATGTTTTTCTTGAAATCTACAAAACATTATTTTTTATGTCCTAGATATCTGAAAATATAAAACAATTTTGATTATGCATTAACAGATGATTGAGATCTCAATCCACCTTTAAGTTTACAATCAAACCGATACCACAAATCATCACCTACATTAATTGCTGTAGATTTCGAAATTTGATATTCATTTCCATCTGATATAATTTCTTTATTGTGTATCAATTGTTCAAACTCGCAGTAATAAACATCCAATGATTTTACTTCTGTTTTATCATCAAATCGCAGCTCAATTTTTATTTTATCCATACTATTTCTCCTTATAGCTTTGTTTTTCTCTACTTGTAACTACTCTATTCTTACCATCCATCTTTGCCTTATATAAAGCTTTATCAGCTAAATACACCAAGTCAATAGTATTATTAGCATTGCTATCAAATATACTCAATCCAATACTAGCAGTAACTTTAAAACCATCGAACTCGTATTCTTCAATCTTCTTTCTAATTCGTTCCGCAATGATTTTCGAACTAGATAAATCCGTATTTGGCATTATAACCGCTAGTTCTTCACCTCCATAACGGCATGCAATATCCATCTTACGTATAGATTCAAGAATTAATCCCCCAATTACTGAAAGTACATTATCACCAGCTTGGTGACCAAAATTATCATTCACTTCTTTAAAATCATCTAAGTCAATCATCATAAGAGCTAAAGGAGTCTTTGTTCTAACAGAAAAATCTGTTTCTTTTTTTATGAATACATCAAATACACTTCTGATAAATAAACTTGTCATATTATCGATCAAATTTGTTGTGATGATATATTGACTTTTTCCTTCCTCAATTATTGTTGCATCAACAAGAATATTCTCAATATTTGTTAAATAATCTAAACATGAAACTATTAGTCCCGGATCCCGTTTTAATCTAATTATGAGTTCATCCCTATGATTTAAAACTCTAAGCCAAAACAATCTGGCTACTTCATCAGAAAAGTATCTATGAGTTAACCTTAAAAAGATATCAGAATAAATCTCATCGTTAAACTTTATAATATATTCATTTTGACTCATTTCATCTCTAGAAATAAACTCAATATCCTCGAGAGTTATTTTATTCTTGTCTATATCAACAATATCATTCATGTTGTTTTTGTGCTTACTCACACGATCAACCTCCCTAAGCCTTATTAATATCTACCCACCTCTATTTATTTCAATCAGAGTACAGAATATATGTAATTGTGAATGATAAAATATTTTTGGTTCTTTCCAAAGTTAGTTGATTGTATGTCAAAATTCAAGCCGCAATGATTTCTCTTTTAACAACTTAAAACCACAACGACCATACATAATTCTTTTCGTTACCTTTATCTTATTCACTTTTCCTTCAGCTAATCCATTATTATAGTCATAAATAATCGCATTTTTTACGGCAACTATATCTCGTAGTACACCATTAACAAAAGAATTTATTTCAGAGATATTTAATGCTTGTGCTCTTGTAATCCACACCCCTAATTCTTCAACTTGTTTATTTCTCATCAAATTTCGAAATGCCTCAACTAATTGAATAATTTGTCTAAACAAATCATCTTTAAGATAAATTTTTTCTACTATTTCTTTGGTTAAGCCTTTTACCTTATTCACTTTGTGGAATAGTAACTTCGTAAGTTTGTTCCTATCAATATACTCATACTTTACTGATTTCGATGAAAATGATTGCTTACTATTTTGTTTCTTCCAATTTGAAATGTAATGTCTAACTGTTGACGATGAACCAGTATATCCTTGTGCACGTATGACTTCTTCAATTATTGAAGATTTAACTCCTTGTTGTATATATGACTCAATTGTAGATTCATAAGAATTAAGGATACTTTTTCTTTTTACACCTTTACTCGCAGATATTGATGAAAAATTTTCTTCTAAATAACGCTTTACAGTATTTCTTGAAAGTCCATGTAGTTTAGCTACTTGCCTAATTGAACCAACTTCTTTATAAGATTCTCTGACTTCAAAAACTAACTTCATCTTATTTGCTGCTTTGTCATCTGATTTTATTTCGCTTTTGGTTATGAAATATTTTAGACGCTCATCTTCTGTAAATCCAACAATTTTATTATAAACCCTAATATCCAAATGATACTTCTTACAAGCATTTGATTTCTTTATACCCGTTAAAATTTCACGCGCTACCAATTCATATTTTTCCTTTAAGGTGTAAGCCTTATGTGTTTTCTTTAATGTTATATCACTTTGCTCAACTTCATCAACGACTACTCTACTATTCAAATGTTTCTTTAAAAAGTCTTTGCAATAGTTTGTGAGATTTTTTAGTATGTGAAAACGGTCTGAAACTTGAATTGCACTTGGATGACTTTGTGATATTGCATTCTTATATGTTATCGAACCATCCCTCGATATAACACTCAAATTTGGGTAACTTGATAGCCACGTCTTTACTGCATCTAATTCTCTTGATTCTATCATATCAATGATCTTATGACTATCTATATCAATCATAACGGTTCCATATTTTTCACGTCTCTTTAATGCAAAATCATCAATACAAATTTTAGTCACTAATGATTTATCAATTATTGGTGTTTCTTTTTTTTAAAAGATTGCATATGGTGCTTTTGCCAACATCTGCAATCTGATTTTTTAGTATTTTTGAAGCTGCGACTGAACTTACATTCGTCGAGATGCGTACGATTTCATCTTCTAAACGAGTTGTTTTTTTAGCTTTGTGCTTTATAAATGAATACGTCTCAATAAAGGTAGTATTAGGGCATTCAGGATTCTTACAGAAAAATTTTCTGTTTGTTAAAACAATCATTACTTTGTATCCCTGAATAGGCAAATCTTGAAAACTTCTTTCGTATCGTGAATGCACTTTTGTTGATGGTTTGCCACAATGTGGACATCCAAAACTTTCACGATTTGACTCCACATATATGTACATAACGTCTTCTTTAATTTTATGACCGATATAACTGAGCGCTGGATCTAACAACTTGATAATTTCATCCATTTTCCTTCTCCTAAAGCTAGCATTTTCAATACTATTATATCATTTTTAGCATCGTCAATCAACTAACTTTGGAAAGAACC